>Ga0163224_100030_pt1 | contig 21830 bp, 15 predicted proteins | sample MSEWel2016_03_03_FD_113141 | JGI IMG/M metagenome (GOLD analysis project Ga0163224, IMG submission 113141) | Subsurface microbial communities from deep shales in West Virginia, USA - MSEEL Well Study Marcellus 5H_2016_03_03 ... | reverse complement strand
CTTAGTCTTTTTTGTATCTTTAGGGGTTGTACTTGGTGGGTCTATATTAGGGAGTATAGGAGCTACTTTAGCCAAGCAATCACCTATCAAAGTAATGTCACAGCTAGCACAAGAGATTAAACTATGGGCTGTAGTCACAGCTATGGGCGGAAGTTTCTCTTATTTAAGGATGATTGAAGGTGGGGTCTTTGAGGGGAAGGTGATTGTGATATTCAAGCAGTTTATTATTTTAACTGTAGCCTTTCTAGGAGCACAATTAGGTATCTGGATCATCTCTGTTTTAACTGGAGGAAATTAAATTGAGCTTTAACTTCCTAACTTTAACCAAGGATGATATTTTACGTCTATTTGCGGCTTTTCTTTTAGGAATAATTGTCGGGATAACTATACTTAACTTATTGGTTGGACCCCAGCTAGACCAACTTATCTTTGAAAAAGAGGAGCTATTATCTAAAATAGAGAGTCAACAGACTACCTTAGATAAACTAGAAGAGAGCTTAGCAGAAGAACGGAAGAAGGTAATTCAAGATTTAACTATAGAGATAGAAAATAAGATGGATAAGCATGTTAAACAGGAACTGAAAAAAGATATCTTTGAAATATTAAAGAGCTTAATAGGTAGAGATATCTCAAAGATAGATGGTAAATTATTAGCTCAAACTCTTGATGGTAGAATAATTATAGTAGAAAAGAAGAGTTATAAACTAGATTTTCTCTGGATTGTAATTCAGCCTGATACAACTATATCCTTTAAGATAATTGAAAAGAAATAGGGAGCATGATTTCCCATGCTCCCTACAAGTATATTAACCTACAAATTTAGCAATTCTCTTAATTGCTTCATTAATTTCAGCTTCACTAGTAGCATAAGATAATCTAATATAACCAGCCATCCCAAAAGCTGAACCTGGTACTGTAGCTACTCCAGCCTCTTCTAGCAATAGCTCTACCAATTGATAATCATCTTTAATCTTTTCTCCTAATAAACCTTTTACATTCACAAAGATATAGAAGGAACCTTCTGGTTTATTAACTTTTAAACCTTCGATATTATTTATTCCATCAGTAATGATATCCCTTCTTGCTTTAAAAGCCTCTACCATCTTATATGTAGGTTCTTGAGTCCCACCAATAGCAGCTAAACTAGCCTTTTGAGCAATTGAATTGGCATTAGAGGTACTATGGCTTTGTAACCTACCCATAGCTTGAATAATCTCTTTAGGTCCAATAGCATAACCTATTCTCCAGCCAGTCATCGCATAAGCCTTAGAGACACCATCAATAATAATAGTCCGCTTCTTTACCTCTTCACCCAAAGTAGCAATGCTGACTACCTCTTTAGTATAACTTACCTTCCGATAGATCTCATCAGAGATTATGAAAATATCATTCTCCACAGCTATTTGAGCAATCTCTGCTAACTCATCTTTAGTATAGACAGAGCCTGTAGGATTAGATGGACTATTGATAATTACTAATTTAGTCTTAGCGGTAATTGCAGATTTAAATCCTTCAGCAGTCATCTTAAAGTCATTCTCTTCAGAAGTCTCAACTATTACAGTCTTTCCTCCAGCAAACTTAATCTGTTCAGGATAACTCACCCAGAAAGGAGCAGGTAAGATCACTTCATCCCCTTCATCTATCAGTGCTTGAATAGCATTGAACAATGAACTTTTTGCTCCACTAGAAACTATTACTTGATCAGTGGTATACTCTAATCCTCTCTCAATCTTACAACTACTACAGATTGCCTCCCTCAACTCTTGAATACCTACAGTAGCAGTATATGTAGTAAAGCCTTCTTCAATAGCTTTAATAGCAGCTTCTTTCACATGTGCAGGAGTTTTAAAGTCAGGTTCCCCTGCTCCTAAACTGATAATCTCTCTCCCAGCTTCCTTTAAAGCCTTTGCCTTAGCAGTAATTGCTAATGTAGGAGAGTTTGCAATTCCTTGAACACGTGCTGATAATTTCATTTAATTTATTCCTCCTCAATCCTTCACTACTTATATTCTTATGTGAAAATAATATCTTTATTAGAGCAAGGGTAAATAGAATCTACCCCTGCATAATATATCAGACTCACTACTTACCAGATTTAATACGCTTTTTCTTATCCAAAATCTTCTTTCTCAATCTAATGTTAATTGGAGTAACCTCAACAAGCTCTGCACTTGTAATATACTCCAAAGCTTCCTCTAAAGTAAACTTGGTAGCTGGTGTCAGCATAATTGCATCATCAGAACCAGAGGACCTCATATTATCAAGCTTCTTCTCTTTGCAGATATTCACATCTAAATCCTGCTCTCTAGAGTTTGAACCCACGATCATTCCTGCATAAATCTTAGTTCCTGGATCCACAAAGATAGTACCTCTATCTTGAGCATTAAAGATTCCATAACGAGTTGCCTCTCCTGCTCTATCAGCTACTATCGAACCATTTCTACGAGTATTCATATCTCCACGATAATTATCATAGTGGGAGAAAGTACTATTTAAAATCCCTTCACCTTTGGTTTTAGTCAAGAATTCAGACCTAAAACCAATCAACCCACGAGCAGGGATTTCAAAGGTCAACCTAATTCTAGTTTGGCTTAAGTGAGTCATATTCTTCATTTCACCTTTACGCTTGCCTAGCTCTTCAATGATAGTACCCATAAACTCTTCCGGTACATCGATAGTAACCTCTTCAATCGGTTCCATCTTTTGACCATCTACTTCTTTAATGATAGCTTCTGGCTTAGATACTTGCAACTCATAGCCTTCACGTCGCATCGTCTCAATTAAGATAGATAAGTGTAGCTCACCTCTACCTGAGACTTTAAAGGTATCAGGGTTTAGCTCCTCTACTCTTAAGGCCACATTCTTCTCTAATTCCTTTAATAATCTATCCTTTAGTTGGCGAGAAGTAACATAATCTCCTTCTTGCCCAGATAAAGGACTATCATTGGTGGTAAAGGTCATAGTTACAGTCGGCTCTTCTATAGTAATAAAAGGTAAAGCCTCTGGATTTTCAGCATCAGCAATGGTCTCACCAATATTGATATCCTCAGTTCCAGCAAGAGCAATGATATCACCCATCTTAGCACTTTCAACCTCTTCCTTACCTAAGCCTTGGTAGGTAAAGATTTTAGTGATATTCTTATACTCTATACTCTCATCCTGCTTACAGACAGCTACCTTTTCACCTCTTTTAACCTCTCCTCGATTGACCTTACCAATAGCCATTCTTCCTACATAATCATTATATTCAATAGTAGTAACTATCATTTGAAATGGTGCCTCTATCTCCCCATAAGGAGCTGGAATATGCTCAATAACAGACTTAAATAAAGGTTCTAAATTATCACTATCCTCATCTAAATCTGTCTTAGCAAAACCTTCTAAAGCCGATGCATAAACTACTGGAAATTCAATCTGCTCTTCACTGGCACCTAACTCAATAAATAAATCTAAGACCATATCCTCTACAACCTGTGGTCGTGAGTCAGGACGGTCAACCTTATTGATTACCACAATTGGTGTCAAATCTAACTCTAACGCTTTAGTTAACACAAACTTAGTTTGAGGCATTGGACCCTCAAAAGCATCAACAATTAACAATACTCCATCAACCATCTTTAAGATACGTTCTACCTCTCCTCCAAAATCAGCATGACCTGGAGTATCAACAATATTAATCTTAGTATCTTTATACTTGATAGCAGTATTTTTGGCTAGAATAGTAATTCCTCGCTCTTTCTCTAAATCATTACTATCCATTACTCTCTCTTCAACTTCTTGTTTAGCATGGAAGATTCCACTTTGCTTTAACATTCCATCTACTAAAGTAGTCTTACCATGGTCAACATGAGCAATAATTGCTATATTTCTAATATCATCTCTTCTTTTCATCTTTTCCTCCTTGGGTATAAAAGCAGATTACACTAATCTATTTTTCCTTAAATTGTAATTTTCATTAAAGAAATTATACTATGCTTAGATTATAATATCTGACGATAATTGTCAATAATAATTGGAGTTAAAAGAAATTATTCTTAAAGAAATTTGCTCAACTACAAAATTTTACTGATAATTATAATCATTCTAAATTAGAAAAAGATCTAATTCTATTCAACTTTGATAAAATAAAACAATATTGATCAGACAAAACAAATTAAAAAGACATCCGTACGGATGTCTTTTTAATTTCAAGCAATATGCTTTAAAACTGGAACCGCTTCATCATTAATTGTAATTTTTGAGCCATATCTGATAGCTCTTGGGCAGAATTGGTCATTTCATTAGACATATGAGCTACATTTCTAGAAGCACCTATTACTTCATCACTATTAACTGCTAATTGTTCTGTTACCACTGTAGCTTGACTTATCTGGTTAGCAGTATTATCTACCAAGTTCCTAATCAAAGCAAAGATATTACCAGTCTCTTCTATTACCGTCTTGCCTTTCTCTGCCTTAGCCTCTACCTCTTTAACTGCCTCTAATCCTACCTTAGATTTATCCTGGGTCTCTTTGACTATAGTGACGATTTCATCAGTAGCCTTAGCAGTCTCTTCAGCCAGCTCTCTAATCTCATCAGCAACTACAGCAAAGCCTTGTCCATATTCACCAGCTCGTGCTGCTTCAATTGCAGCATTGAGTGCTAATAAATTGGTCTGATCAGCAATATTAGTAATCAATTCTACTATTTGCCCTATCTCCTTAGATTTCTTCTCTAAATCTCCAATTACTTCTACGGATTTATGTACTGAACTATTGATCTCTTTGATATTATTTACTGCATTAGTTATATTCTCATTACCTATATCAGTTTGAGTACTTGCCTTTTGAGCTAAACCACTTACTTCCTGACTACTAGCAGACATCTGTTCTATTCCTGCATTTATCTTCTCTAAGTTGCTATGGGTAATATCAATAGTAGCATCCCCCTCCTCAGCTACTGCATATAACTCCTGACTATATGCAGACAGATGCTCTATATCCTCCAATATTTCACTTACAATCTCTTTTAAACTATGACTCATTTTATTGACACTATCTAGTAATTGACCTATTTCATCCTCCCTATCTACATTAAGCTTAACCCTTAAATCTCCATTGGCTATCTTCTTAGTCATTGTTATAACCTGATCTAAGGGGTTAAATAATAGCTTATTAAAGGGGATAATTAATAAAGACTGGATAATAATTTGACTGATAATAAATATTCCAAAAATCCACCAGAATATCCTCTTAATTACTGGATTGACTAAATGATTAGGCGCTCCTATGTACCAGATTCCTATAATCTCACCCTGACTATCATAAATAGGTGTGTAAGCAGTATAATAGCTGTTACCTACCACTTCTGCTTTACCATAATAATTTGTGCCATCTTTTAATACTTGAGCAGCTACTTTCTTGGAAACCTCAGTTTTAACAGCTCTAGAACCATCTTCTTTCTTTACATTAGTAGCAACTCTAAGGTTATCAGCAAAGACAGTTACTGTACCACCAGTCATCTTTGCAATATAATCAACAACCTCATTATTATCATTTATTAAAAGATCACCTTTATATAAATTTTTACCTTCTTTATGCCATTTTCCTGGATACTTAACATCAAGGATTTCATATGCCATCTTAAGCTCCCTTTTAACAAATTGTACTGAGACCTGTTTACTAACTACCATATCTACACCGACTAAAACAGCAATAGCTAATATCAGCATTGATAATCCAACAATAAAGTTTAATTTAAATTTTAATGATATCTGCTTTAACATCTTCCCACTCCTCACATTCTCCTCTAATTCATCCTATATTATTAAAAATTATAACAAAAATTTGTCAATTATACAATAAATTATACGATGTCTGACTTGATTATTAGTTAATCTTACAGAGAAATACATTAATCCTCTAGTTTTAATCTTTGTATACTAATGAAAAAAGGTAGCCCATGTTAGGGACTACCCTTAGTATCTGGCTAATTAATTATCCTTTTAAGCTTGCTAAGGTCTCTTCTAACTGTACCTTTTTAGCACTATATTCTTCTTTCTTTCTTCTCTCTTCTTCCACCAGATGATCTGGGGCATTATTCACAAATCCTGGATTAGATAACTTACCTGTAGCACGTTTAATCTCAGCTTCCATCTTCTTAATCTCATCCTCTAAACGAGCAATCTCCTTCTCTATATCTACCATACCAGCAAGGGGTAAGATAATCTCAATCTCACTAGTAATTGCAGTAGACGCCTGTTCTGGTCGAGCAGCTACTTCCTTACTGATAGTTAGCTCTTCAATATTAGCCAGATCAGCAATATAATCCTTTCCTTCTTCTACTACCGCTAACTTACCCTCAACTTCAGAGCTTAAAATGGCTGTAATCTTTCTACCTGGATTGACCTTCATCTCATTTCTGATATTTCTGATACTACGAATTACATCCATCACTAACTCCATTTTAGACTCTGCTTGATTATTTGTAACTAAGCTATCAGCTTCTGGCCAATGAGAGACCATCAAGCTCTCTTCTTCTTTAGCAGTTACATGTTGCCAAATCTCCTCAGTAATAAAGGGCATAAATGGATGTAATAATCTCAAGATATTATCTAAGGTAAACCAAGTTACGTACTGAGCAGTCTGACGGTCAACTGAATTCTCTTGTTGATATAATCTAGGTTTAACCAATTCGATATACCAATCACAGAACTCTCTCCACACAAAGTCATATAACTCTTGAGTTGCTTGACCAAATTGATACTCTTCCAATAATTCAGTTACTTGATTTATCTTCTTATTCAGTCTACTTAGAATCCATTGATCTGCTAAAGTATAATTTAGGTCTCCATAATCTATCGCTTCTAAGTCAAAATCTTCTAGGTTCATCAATACAAAGCGGGAAGCATTCCATAGTTTATTAGCAAAGTTACGGCTTGATTCTACTCTTTCGGGGCGATATCTAATATCATTACCTGGAGTATTTCCAGTAATCAAACTGAATCTTAAAGTATCTGTACCAAATTCTTCAATTACCTCAATTGGATCTACACCATTTCCTAAAGACTTACTCATCTTACGACCTTCAGAGTCTCTAACAAGTCCATGAATATAAATATCCTTAAATGGTATCTCACCTTTACACTCTAATGCCATAAAGATCATTCTAGCTACCCAGAAGAAGATGATATCTCTACCAGTTACTAGTACATCAGTTGGATAGAAGTAATCTACATCCTCTTTATTGTCAGGCCACCCTAGAGTAGAGAAAGGCCATAGTCCTGAGCTAAACCAAGTATCTAGTACATCTTCATCCTGCTTTAGATTAGTGCTAGCACACTTTGGACATTTTGCTGGCTCTTTTGTTCTTACAATTACCTCATCACAGTCTTGGCAATACCAGACTGGAATCTGATGACCCCACCATAGTTGGCGAGAGATACACCAATCTCTGATATTCTCCATCCAGTTGAAGTACACTTTAGAGAATCTATCTGGAACAAAATTAATATCACCATCTTTAACCGCCTCAATAGCAGGCTTAGCTAGCTTGTCCATAGCTACAAACCATTGCTTAGATACTAATGGTTCAATAGTAGTATCACAACGATAGCATTGTCCAACAGAATGGTCATGCTCCTCTATCTTCTCAATTAACCCTGCAGATTTCAAATCATCAATTAACTGGGTTCTACATTCATAACGATCTAAGCCTTCATATTTTGCTGCTGCTTTGGTCATCACTGCATCATCACCAATTACTTTGATAATCTCTAAATCATGGCGTTCACCGATTTCAAAGTCATTAGGGTCATGGGCAGGAGTTACCTTAACTAGACCTGTACCAAATTCAGAGTCTACATAATCATCAGCTACTATCTCAATCTCCCGATTGACTACTGGTACAATAACCTGTTTACCGATTATATCTTGATAACGTTCATCATCAGGATTTACTGCTACCCCTGTATCTCCAAGCAATGTCTCTGGACGGGTAGTAGCTACTACAATATAATCATCACTATCCTTAAGATTATATCTAATATGATATAGTTTACCTGGCTTGTCCTCATGTTCTACCTCTATATCCGATAGAGTAGTCTTACACTCTGGACACCAGTTGACTATATAATCTCCTTGATAGATTAAACCTTTCTCATATAATTGAACAAAGGCTTCTTTGACAGCCTCATTACATCCTTCATCCATGGTAAATCTCTCTCTCTGCCAATCACAAGAGACACCTAACTTTTTAAGCTGTTTAGTAATTCGTCCACCATACTCCTCTTTCCATTTCCAAGCTCTCTCTAAAAATCCATCACGACCAACGTCCTCTTTATTTAAACCTTCCTCTTCTTGCATCTTCTTAACTACCTTAACCTCAGTAGCGATACTAGCATGGTCGGTTCCTGGCACCCATAAAGCTTCATAGCCTTGCATTCTCTTCCATCTAGTTAAGATATCTTGGAAAGTCATATCTAAGGCATGACCGATATGTAATTGACCAGTTACATTTGGAGGAGGCATCATAATTGTAAAAGACTCCTTCTCAGCATTCGGTTCTGCATGGAAATAACCTTGGGAATTCCAATATTCATACCATTTCTCTTCTACTTGACTAGGATCATAGGTTGTTGATAAATTCTTCTTCTCTTCACTCATAATCTCACTTCCTTTATTTATTGAAATATTTTAATAATTATAGATAAAAAGACCCCTCCATCCTTAAATTAAGGACGAAAGAGTCTCTATCTTCCGCGGTACCACCTTATTTCTAGCTTAGCACTCACTTCAGGTATATGTAAGAATAAATAACTGTTCTAATGAACCTGATACTAGATAACGGCTAGCTTCCGATTAAGCCTACTGAATTTTCAGCTTAACAGCTCAAGAGCTACTTCAGCTAATATCCCTAAAAATACCTTCCAGCCTAAGGGTATTTATCTCTGTTAGGGAGGGATTAACCTACTCCTCTCCTTCATTGCTTTTGGTAATCTATTTAACTATCACATATTATCATATAATTAATAGTTCTTCTTGTCAACTATTAACTCGCTGCTTGTCTTAATCCATAAACTGACCAATAAATTGAATCACCTTATCCTTACCTTCTCCAGTTTCTGTAGAAAAGAAGGTAAAAGGTGCAAGATCGGTAATACGCAAAGTATCCTTAATTAACTTCTCTTGCTTCTTTCTTTGGCTCTTCTTAAGCTTATCTACCTTAGTAGCCACTATCATAGCAGGCATATTCATTTCAATTATCCAATCCAACATCTGCACATCATCTTGAGTTGGTTTATGGCGAGCATCTATTACTAATATCAAAGCCTCTAAGTTACTACGATTAATTAGGTAATTCTCAATCATTCTACCCCATTCTTCTTTCTCTTCTTTGGATACTCGGGCAAATCCATAGCCTGGTAAATCTACAAAGTAGAAATAATTATCTATTTGATAGAAATTGATTGTTTGGGTTTTCCCAGGCTTAGAACTAGTAAAGGCCATCTTCTTTCTATTAACAACCTTATTAATCAAAGATGATTTACCTACATTAGAACGACCTGCTAAAGCAATTTCAGGAAGATGATGAAAGGGATAGTCCTTAGGGTAAACTGCACTAAGAATATACTCCGGATTATTAATCTTCATTTTCATCGCCCTCCACTATTGCCTCTGCTAGTACTTGTTCCATCTCTTCAACTAAGACAAAATTTAAATCTCGTTTGATATTGTCAGGAATATCTTCTAAGTCTTTTTCATTCTTCTTACATAAAATTATCTTCTTGATTCCTGCTCTGTGGGCAGCCAAGACCTTGCTTTTGATTCCACCAACTGGTAAAACTCTACCTCTAAGGGTTACCTCTCCTGTCATCGCTACTTCTCCATCTATCTCTTTGTTTGATAAAGCAGAGATTAAAGCAGTTGCTAAAGTAATTCCTGCCGATGGTCCATCTTTAGGAATAGCCCCTTCAGGAACATGGACATGGATATCATATTTTTTATAGAATTCTTCTGGGAAATTATACTCTTTAGATTTAGTTCTAGCATAACTTAATGCTATTCGAGCAGACTCCTTCATTACATCTCCCAATTTACCAGTCAAGATCAACTTTCCATCACCTGGAATAATCGACACCTCGATATCGAGTATATCTCCACCCAATTGAGTCCAAGCCAATCCAGTTACTACCCCAACTCTATTTTCACCTTCAGCTTTACCATAATCATATTTAGGAATTCCCAAATATTTGTCTAAGTTTCTGATATCAATTCTAGTAGCAGTCTCTTTTCCTTCTACAACATCTTTAGCTACTTTACGGCAGATTTTTCCTAAAGTTCTTTCTAAACTCCTTACACCAGCTTCTCTAGTATAATTTCTAATAACCTTTTTGAGAGCATTTTCTGATAGATTAAAATTGTCTTCTATCAATCCATGATTTTTAATCTGCTGTGGTAATAGATGGCGCCCAGCAATCTCTATCTTCTCACCTTCGGTATAGCCTGAAAGGCTGATAACTTCCATTCTATCTAATAATGGTCTAGGAATGGTGCTAATAGTATTAGCTGTTGTAATGAACATAACATCAGATAAATCAAAGCTCAACTCTAAATAATGATCAGTAAAATCATTATTCTGTTCAGGGTCTAATACTTCCAATAAAGCAGCTGCAGGATCACCTCTAAAATCACTAGTAATCTTGTCAATCTCATCTAATAAGAAGACTGGATTCATCGTTCCTGCATCACGCATAGCATTTATTATTCTTCCTGGTCTAGCACCTATGTAAGTTCTACGATGTCCTCTAATCTCAGCTTCATCTCTAACCCCCCCTAAAGACAATCTAACAAACTCTCTGTTGATAGAGTTTGCAATAGATTTACCTAATGAGGTCTTTCCAACCCCAGGAGGTCCTACTAAGCATAAGATTGGACTTTTTAGCTCATCACTTAACTTTCTAACAGCTAAATACTCTAAAATCCTCTCTTTAACATCATCTAGTCCATAATGCTTCTCATTCAATTGGTTTTCTACCTCTTTAATTACCAATTTATCTTCACTGTAATTATTCCATGGTAAATCAAATATGCAGTCTAAATAATTTCTAACTACAACACCTTCACTTGAATTTCTAGGCATCTTTTGAAGCTTATCCAGCTCTTCTTCTACCTTCTTCTCAACATCCTCTGGTAGCTCTAGTTCTTCTAATTTAGATTTGTACTCATTTATCTCTTCAGTAAAGCTATCTTCTTCACCTAACTCTTTCTTAATCGCTTTCATCTGCTCTTTTAAATAATACTCTTTCTGCCTCTTCTCTACTTGCTTTCTAACTTCATTATTGATCTTATTTTTAACCTTTAAAATCTCTATCTCTTTCTCTAAAAGCTTATATAACTTAGTTAAACGCTCTTCATAAGAGATTGTAGCTAAAATCTCTTGTTGCTGTTTAACCTTTAAAGAGATATGGGAAACAATGATGTCAATTAACCTGTCAGGATCTTCTATATTAATTATTGTCATCATAGCTTCTGGTGGTACTACTTTATTAAGCTTTATGTACTCCTCAAAACTATTAATTACCCCTCTCATTAAGGCCTCTATCTCTGTATCTACCTCTTCTTCATGCAGAATCTCTTCAATTCCAATCTCAAAATAAGGTTCTTCTTGAATAAAATCTGCAATCTTTACCCTTCTTAATCCTTCTACTAAGATTTTAACAGTTCCATCAGGCAATCTCATTAACTGTTTTATCTCTCCAACAGTACCTACATTATAAATATCATCTTTAGTTGGATCTTCAACAGTCTCATCATGCTGAGCAGCTAATAAAATCTCTTTATCCTCTACCATTGCTTTTTCTAAAGCTTCTAAAGATTGTTCTCTGCCAACAAGCAAAGGAATTATCATATTTGGGAATATAACTAACCCTCTTAAGGCCAATAAGGGCATAGAATTTCTCTTCTTCTTCTCATTTTTTAACTCTTTAGCCATAACTACACCTCCATTTATAGAATCATCACCTATCATTATTCTATTAATCACAATTAAAGTCCTTCAATTACTTTAAGTTATTAGTATTAATTCTTTTTAATCAAGTTGATAATTGGACCTTGAAGACTGAAAATAATGGTAATTATTTGATTATGCCAAAGGGGCAGAGACAAGGTCAGAATCTAGATCTATTTTAAGCTTCTCTTCTTCTACTTCTTCTATTAATATTGATTCTCGCAAAGCCTCATCAAAAGTAGTTATTTTAATTATATCGATTTGTGCAAACTCTTCGCCATTAAATATCTGTTGCCAATTATCTGCTGGAATCAATACCTTTTTTACCCCTGCTCTAATAGCTGCCCTTACCTTAGGAACAACCCCTCCAATTGGACGCACAATACCATTAATTGATATCTTTCCAGTCATAGCAACTGTATTATCTATGGGATATCCTGTTAAAGACGAATAAAGAGCTACTGCCATTGTTATCCCAGCAGAAGGACCATCGACAACAGCATCACTAGTAAAGTCAATATGTATAAAATAATCTCGTAAATCAACATCCATAATCTTACTCAAAACAGTAATAACATTCTCAGCTGAACCCTTGACCATACTCTTTCTTCTAATCTTTCTATATTGATTCCCCTGTTCCTCTTCTTCGGCAATACCAGTAATATTTAAATTTCCCTTACCATCACCCACTTCATTAGCTGAAACCTCCAATTGATTCACAGTACCCATATTAGCACCAATAACAGCTAATCCATTAACAACACCAACCTGTGGGCTTTCAGGAATCTTATCCATAGGTCTAGGGTTATAACGACCATTCATTATTACCCTCTCTATATCTGCAACGCTAATAATAAAGCGATTAGCTGTTCGAGCAATACCAGCTGCAGTTTGCACCATATTAATAGCCTGCCTTCCATTGGCAGCATACTTTTTAATAACATCAATAACTCCATCCTCAACCCTGAAATTAATCTTTGCTATTGCAGTATTTACAATCCTTTCAACATGATTAGGGTCTAAAGGATTGAAATAAACCTCTAAACAACGAGAACGAATAGCAGGTGGAATATTTTCTGGTCCTCTAGTAGTAGCACCTATTAATCTAAAATCTGCTGGTAGTCCATTCTGAAAGATTTCATGGATATGGCGTGGAATATTCTTATCATCTTCATGGTAATAAGAACTATCTAAAAAGACCTTCCTATCTTCTAGAACCTTTAGCAACTTATTCATCTGTATATGATGCAACTCCCCAATCTCATCTATAAAAAGAATTCCTCCATGGGCTTTTGTTACAGCACCAGGTTTAGGTTGTGGAATACCAGCTGTACCCATCGCCCCTGCTCCTTGATAGATAGGATCATGGACTGAACCAATTAAAGGATCAGCGATTCCACGTTCATCAAACCTAGCAGTAGTTGCATCCATCTCTACAAATTTAGACTCATCGTCAAAGGGAGAGTCTTGATTTTTTTTAGCTTCTTCTAATATTAAACGGGCTGCTGCTGTCTTTCCAACCCCAGGTGGCCCATAAATAATTACATGCTGAGGATTAGGACCACATAAAGCTGCTCTTAAAGCCTCTAATCCATCTTCTTGACCAATTACTTCAGAAAAATCACTAGGTCTAATTTTTTCTGATAAAGGTTCTGTCAGAGACCGCCTTCTCATTTTATATAATTTTTCCATCTCTTTTTTTGACTCTCTATTTATTGCTACTTTACTATTTCTCTGTTTTTTGAGCATATTCCAAAAGTAAATACCAATTACAATAGCAAAAAATAATTGAACTATACTAAAAACATTGATTGCAAGATTCATTAAATCTCCTCCTGTATGGCCTTTCAGGCAATTTATATTTTCAAAAGCCTGATTTAATTTGTCATAAATTAGTATAACCTTAGGAAGAGATTTTATCCTTAAACAGAAAAGAAACTGCTTAAATATTTAAGCAGTTTCCTCTTTTGTTTCATCAATTGTAACCAATTTAGGCTTTTCTCTCTTTTCGATTACATCCTGAGTGATAATACACTTAGCGATATCATCTCTTGATGGTATATCATACATGATATCTAAGATCGCATTTTCTACTATAGAACGTAATCCTCTTGCTCCTGTCTCCTGTTTTAATGCCTTTTTAGCAATTGATTTTAAAGCTTCCTCACTAAACTCTAGCTCTACATTATCTAGCTCAAAGAATTTAACATACTGCTTAATTAATGCATTGCGAGGTTCAGTTAAAATCTGTACAAGAGCATTTTCATCTAACTCTTCTAATGTAACAACAACTGGAATTCTTCCTACAAACTCTGGAATTAATCCATATTTCAATAAATCCTGTGATCTAATATGCTTTAATATCTCTCCGATATTCTCTTCTTTCTTACTTTGAATATCAGCACCAAAACCAAGTACTTTGGTATTCAAGCGAGATTTTATGAGCTTATCTATTCCTGCAAAAGCACCACCACAGATGAATAAAATATTTGAGGTATCAATTTGAATAAACTCTTGGTGAGGATGCTTTCTCCCACCTTGTGGAGGAACACTTGCTTCTGTTCCTTCTAATATTTTAAGCAAAGCTTGTTGTACCCCTTCTCCAGAAACATCACGAGTAATAGATGGATTTTCTGATTTGCGGGCAACTTTATCAATTTCATCGATGTAGATAATTCCTTTTTCTGCTTTCTCGATATCATAATCAGCAGCTTGAATTAATTTCAATAAAATGTTCTCTACATCTTCGCCTACATAACCTGCTTCAGTTAAAGATGTAGCATCTGCTATTGCAAAAGGAACATCTAAAATACGAGCTAAAGTTCTAGCTAATAATGTCTTACCAGAACCAGTAGGTCCTACTAAGCAGATATTACTCTTCTCTAGCTCTACATCATCGACTTTCATACCTGAATTAACTCTTTTATAGTGATTATAAACAGCTACTGCTAGAGTCTTTTTAGCATCTTCCTGTCCAATTACATAATCATCTAAAATATCTTTAATCTCTTTAGGCTTTGGAACACTTTCTAAGTTCAACTCTATCTCTTCATTTAACTCTTCTTCAATAATCTCATTACATAATTCAATACATTCATCACAAATATAGACACCAGGACCAGCCACAAGTTTCTTGACTTGATCTTGGACTTTCCCACAGAAAGAACACTTCAATTGGCCTTTCTCGTCTCCAAATTTGAACATTATATCACCCCTTTATTAATCTACCCTTCCAACTCAGTTTGGCGAGTGATAACCTCATCTATTAGACCATACTCTTTGGCTTTTTCAGCTGACATAAAGTAATCTCTATCTACATCTTTTTGAATCTTCTCAATTGGCTGTCCTGTATGATCAGCTAAAATATTATTGATAATATCTCTTAATTCAAGAATCTCTTTAGCTTGAATTTCTATATCTGTTGCTTGACCTTGAGCACCACCCATTGGTTGGTGAATCATGATTCTAGAATAAGGTAAAGCAAATCTCTTCTTACTAGTTCCACTTGCTAATAATAAAGCTCCAGCACTAGCAGCTAACCCCATACAAATAGTAGACACATCAGGCTTAATGTATTGGATTGTATCATACATTGCTAAAGCTGCTGTAACAGAACCTCCTGGACTATTGATATATATGTATATATCCTTATCTGGGTCCTCAGCTTCTAAGAATAATAACTGTGCAATTACTGAATTAGCTACTCTATCATCAATTGGACTACCAAGAAAGATAATTCTATCCTTTAATAAACGAGAATAGATATCATAAGAACGCTCTCCTCTATTAGTTTGCTCAACTACCATTGGTACCAAATTCATAACTTTCCCCTCCTTCTTTTAACTATACCCATATTTAAAGTTTTTAAACCTATTATTTTAGAGAATTTCATAAAAGAATCTTTTATTATGAATAATTACTAGATTAGATAAGCATATCACAATAGCTAATTCTACTATTTAGGGGAATTAAGGCAATTTATGAAATTCTCTGAGTTGATTAAGATTAACAATAATTAATTATTTTCAACTAAAAAATCAATTGTCTTTTCCATTTGCAAGCTATCTTTTAATGAAGCTAATTGACCTTGCATCTGTAAGAACATCTTTATTTGATCTTTATCTTGACCTTGACGTTCAGCAATTTCAGCTAATTTTTCATCTAAATCCTCATCACTTACTTCAATTCCTTCATTTTTAGCAATTGTTTCTAAGACTAAATTAGCTTTAGCTCTCTTTTCAGCCGCTTCTTTATAATCGGCTCTAATATCTTCTTCTTTAATTCCAGACATCTCTAGATATTGATCAAATTCAAATCCCTGTTGCATAATTTGATATCTAAACCCTTCTAGCATATTATCAATTTCATTTTCGACCATAGTTTCTGGTATATTAACTTCTGTATTATCTGCTATAGCATCAACCAATTTATTTTCAAATTCTCTATTTACTCTTGTTTCTTCTCTAGCAGCAATTTTTTCTTTAATATCTGCTTTTAATTCATCTAAAGTTTCAAATTCTAAGTCTTTAGCAAATTCATCATCTAACTCAGGCATCTCTTTGACCTTAATCTCTTTAACAGTTACTTTAAAGACTGCATCTTGCCCTGCCAAATTTTCAGCATTATATTCTTCTGGGAAAGTAACGTTAACCTCTACTTCCTCTCCAACTTTAACTCCAACTAATTGTTCTTCAAATCCTGGGATAAATTGACCAGAACCGATCTCTAAATTATAATCTTCTCCAGCTCCACCTTCAAAAGCTTCACCATCTAAAAATCCTTCAAAATCGATTACAGTATGGTCTCCTTCTTGAACCTCTGCTCTATCAGTAGCTACTAATTGAGCATGATGACCTCTTTTGTGGTTTAATTCTTCCTCTACTTGCTCATCACTTACATTTACCTCTTCTTTTTCGATTCCAAGTTCCTTATATTCTCCAAGTTCAACCTCTGGTTTTACTTCTACTTCAGCTGTAAACTTAGCAGGCTTTCCTGCTTCAATGAATACATCAGTAATATCAGGCTGAGCAATTGGTTCAATCTCTGTCTCCTGTACAGCTTCGTAATAAGCTTCAGGAATTAAAATATCTAAAGCATCTTTATGTAATACTTCTGCTCCAAACTTCTTGATTAAAATACTTTTAGGAACCTTCCCTTTTCTAAATCCTGGAATATTAACCTCTTTAACAACTTTTTTATAAGCTTTATCTAAAGCACTAGCAACCTTATCTTCGCTAACTTCAATAACTAATTCAACCTTGTTTTCTTCAATATTTTCTTTGCTTACCTTCATTATATTTCCTCCTTATATTATTATACGTAATTATATGTATTTTATTTCATTTATCCAAAAGCTACTATATCTTATCTTCAGTTTATATTTTAAAGAAGAAGTGTAACTTCAGAATATATCTATCATACAAAAAGCACTCTATATTATTGACTACTTCTATACAATCATAGAATCTCCTTTATATTTTAGTCAATTTTATAAAAACATTCTACATAATAAATTGAAAATTAATCTCTACAAATAGACATTATATAATGTCTATTTGTAGAGAACAAAAGCTAAAGTTAAGTTTATATTATTCTACCTCTATTCCTTACTAGTTTTATGGTAAGGTTATACAACTATATATATCCTTATACTCAATACTAATAGAATATAAAGACATAGACTAAAATCAATATTAAATTAAAAAAACAGCAGTAATAATAAAATCTTTTAATTTCTATAAGAATTTAAAGATAGCTCATAAATAAAAACAATACCTCGAGAGACGACAATTAGTAGTCGTTCCGAGGTCTTATAGTAGGATTTTAGAAAACAGATATATTTTAAAATATGAATTTACTTTAATAAATATGTATAAAGTTTGTTAATCAATCTATATATTAACTAAATTTAACAATTTTTAGTTGATGGCGCGCCCGGCAGGATTCGAACCTGCGACCTCCTGATTCGTAGTCAGTTACTCTATCCAGCTGAGCTACGGGCGCATAGTAAAACAATTAATAAATAATAGTATACAAATAACAAAAAGAATTTCATTGATCAAAAATCAATACTTAAACTCATTTAGCAACGAATCTAGCTAATTTACGCAAATTTAAACCAAAGATAATTCTAAATTATTAATTTATTCTTTTGCCTTTGATTATTGTAATTCGTGTTAATTCGTTGCAAATAAAGATTTTTTAATTCTTTAAGAAAAACATTATTTCAACTTCTATATTAATTATTATTTATTCATTGTTAATTGTAATGATGGAGCGGGAAACCAGATTCGAACTGGCGACACCCAGCTTGGAAGGCTGGTGCTCTAGCCAACTGAGCTACTCCCGCACAATACTTTAGTTACTAGTTAAAGTTTAAAAACTTAAATTTTTAATCTCAAATTGACTAATTTTTAAACATAAAAAAATATACTGCCTATAAGCAGTTTATTCTAAATGAAACTATTTTATTAAAATGGCATGCCTGAGAGGATTCGAACCTCTGACCCACGGCTTAGAAGGCCGTTGCTCTGTCCAGCTGAGCTACAGGCACATAGTAAAACAATTAATACATACTAATTCATAAATAATAAATAAAAGAATTCAAATTATTAATTATTCTCTATTCATTATTAATTGTAATAATGGAGCGGGAAACCAGATTCGAACTGGCGACACCCAGCTTGGAAGGCTGGTGCTCTAGCCAACTGAGCTACTCCCGCATGTAAAATCAGTAATCAGCTAGTAGTGAACGGTGACTAGTTTAAGAACTTTAAGATCTTAATTGCTTACTTCTCACTCGTTACTCTTCACTGTATTTAAATGGTCGGAGCAGCAGGATTTGAACCTGCGACCCCCTGGTCCCAAACCAGGTGCGCTACCAAACTGCGCCATGCTCCGTTGTTTTGCCACTTACCTCGCTTACGACATTTAATAGTATACATAAAAAAGGGGACAAGGTCAAAGGGAGAAAAGTTGAATAATAATCATTATTATAAATTAGATCTATAATTCTCTTCTTTCCTCCATATATCTATAATATCCTATTTGTTTGATTTAAAATCAAAATGCTTATAAATTATCCCATTATCTCTAATTTGAATTATACCATAAGATGGAGCTTTACCATCTCTAGGCGAAGAGATGCTTCCAGGATTAAAGAATAAAATGCCATCTTCTTCAACAACATAGCGCCGATGGCTATGACCAAAAACTACTATATCTGCTTCTACTTCCTTTGCCTTATAATATAGCTTGTCCAATCCATAATTAATCATATAATTATGACCATGAGTTAAAAAAATTTTTTTATTTCCTATATGAGCCAATTGATCTTCAGGATATTCTATACTATAATCACAATTACCTCTTACAGCTATTATCTTTACATCTTCTGATACCTTCACTTCTTCCAAATCTCCAACTATATCTCCAGCATATATGATATAATCAAGATCTGCTAATTCTTGTACCACTTGATTGATTCTTTGACCCTGTCCATGTCCATCACTGAATACTGCCAGCTTCATGATTTCACCACCTAACTATAATTTAACTGTATAAATAACCACAGGTTTAAACCTGTGGTTATTTATACTTATAACTTGATACAATTATTTTATCAAATAATCCTTCATCTTATCTAAAGCTTTAGCTCTATGGCTAATCTTATTCTTAACTTCACTTCCTAATTGGGCAAAACTCTTCTTATATACCTTAGGAATAAATAGTGGATCATACCCAAATCCTTCTTCCCCTTGTGCCTTAAAAGTAATATGACCAGGGCACTTACCTGTTACCGTATATTCTTCACCTTCAGTAGATACAAATGCCATGGCACAGATAAAATAAGCCTCTCTCTCTGCTAGAGGGATATCTTTCAATAATTCTAATAGCTTTTGATTATTCTCTTGATCCGTAGCATTCTCCCCAGCAAAACGGGCTGAATACACCCCAGGCTGACCATTTAAAGCTTGAACAACCAAGCCAGAATCATCGGCAATAGTAGCCATACCTATATACTCAGCAATCTCTCTAGCCTTTTTAAGGGAATTACCAATAAAAGTATCTTGGTCTTCTATCACCTCTGGCATGGTCTCAATATCGTTTTTAGAAAGAATCTCTATATCTGTATCTGCTAAGATCTTCTTCATCTCTTTTATCTTATGTTGATTTCCCGTTGCTAAAAACAGCTTCATTACTTACTCCCCCTTAAACATCTCCACCGTCTCGCCCAAAGCTTCTTTTTGATATTGAATCAACTCTTTTACTCCCTTTTCTGCTATATCAACTAGCTTAAACATATTTTCTTTTGAAAATGGGTTTTCTTCTCCTGTTCCTTGTATCTCTATAATCTCACCTTTGCCTGTCATTACTAGGTTCATATCTACATGAGCATTAGAATCTTCTTGATAACATAAGTCTAATAATAATTCTCCATCTACTATTCCCACACTTACAGCTGCTACAAAATCTTTTAATGGTAATTGACTAATCATTTTATTTTCTATCATATAAGAAAAGGCATCTACCATCGCTACAAAAGCACCTGTAATAGAGGCTGTTCTCGTTCCACCATCAGCTTGAATAACATCACAATCTATCCAGATAGTCCTCTCACCTAATTTCTCTAAATCAACAACTGAGCGTAGTGCTCTACCGATTAATCGCTTAATCTCTTGAGTCCGTCCACTTAACTTACCTTTCGCTGCCTCTCTAACATTCCTATCTTGGGTTGCTCTAGGTAGCATTGAATATTCTGCTGTCAACCATCCTTGACCTTGCCCTCTTAAGAAATAAGGAACACTATCTTGAACACTGGCATTACAGATTACTTTTGTATCTCCTGCTTCAATTAGCACAGAACCTTCCGCATATTTAGTAAAATTTCTAGTTATTTCAATCTCTCTTAATTGCTCTTTTCTCTCTCTACCATCAACTCTTGACATTAACATCTCTCCCTTTCAAACGTATTTTTCTATGTATGGTGTTTGTGTTAACATAATTATATGCTCTATTTTATTCTTTCAATAATTATAATAATTATCCTGTAGAAATGGAATTTAAGTTTAAGAGCGAGCCCAAGATTAAGTGGAAATAGTTCTTAAACTTAGACTCAAACTCAAATTTAAACTTAATGTTAGTCTCTTCTATATAAGTTATTACCTTGGCTATCAATCACACAGATAACAGGTAGATCTTCTACTACCAACCTTCTTACTGCTTCTGTTCCTAAATCATCATAGGCAATAACCTCTGCTTCTTTGATACATTTGCTGATTAAGGCTGCTGCTCCTCCAATTGCACCTAAATAAACAGCACCTTGAGCTTTCATTGCATCGATTACCTTATCATTTCGCTCACCTTTACCAATCATAATTCTTAATCCTTCTTTGATTAACCTTGGTGCAAAAGGATCCATTCTATAACTAGTAGTTGGCCCAGCAGAACCTATTACTTCTCCAGGCTTGGCAGGACATGGTCCTACATAATAGATAGCATTTCCTTCTACTGCAAAGGGTAACTCCTCTCCTTCATCTAAAGTTTCAACCAACCTCTTATGAGCTGCATCACGAGCTGTATAGACTACTCCAGATAATAAGACCTTATCTCCTGCTTCTAAACTCCTAATCTGCTCTTCTGTAACTGGCGTTGTTAAGCTAACTTTAGCCATGATTTAATCCTCCTTTATTAGTATCAGTGTCGGTGTGAGTGTGAGTATTAAAGCATCTTAGTTTTTAGCTCACACTAATCCCTCACACTCACACTTTTTATAAAACTACCTCTTTATGTCGTGCTACATGGCAGTTGATATTAACCACTACTGGTAATCCAGCAATATGGGT
>Ga0163224_100029_pt1 | contig 22641 bp, 23 predicted proteins | sample MSEWel2016_03_03_FD_113141 | JGI IMG/M metagenome (GOLD analysis project Ga0163224, IMG submission 113141) | Subsurface microbial communities from deep shales in West Virginia, USA - MSEEL Well Study Marcellus 5H_2016_03_03 ... | reverse complement strand
GTAGGTTTGGTTACTTTTTCATCAAGGAAAAACGTAACCCGCCCTTAGGCGGAACCTAATAATTTGTCTACTTTTTAAAAAGTAAAAGTGTCGCAATATCCCAATTAAGTTACACTTTAGACTTCAAAATATATAAGCAAGGATAACTACATATAAATTTAAAAATTGGATATCAAAGATACCCAATTTCTAATGTTAATTATTATGTTACAAGTAAGCAATTTTATTACACTAAACCTGTAAAAATCCTTCTTCAATAATCAATTTAGCTATATGCTCTGCTGCCAGCACATCCTCATAAGAATTAGAACTAGCTGCTACCAAGGTAATTCCTGTATTATACTTTTCAGCCAATGCAATTGCTCGTTTAGCCGAATCCTTAGCTGGCTTAATTCCCTTCTTAATTCCTGTTCTCACAATAGTTCCAGTAGTAACCTGTGGAGCACCATGGGTATATGCAGCATCAAAGGCAGCTCCACCAGAATCAGTAATAATCAACACAACCTTATCCTTAAAATCAGCCAAATCAGCCACCTGTGAGCCTACATTTGGTAATACCTTAGCAAACTTTGCTCCAGAACGCTTCACCCCTGCCATCGCCTGTTGGATATTGTCCAATCGTTCTTCTTCTGTTCCCAACCTAGGCTCTGTAACTATAATCAACTCTGTATTATGCTTTACAGCCTTCTTTCCTGCAAAATAACCGATCTTTTCAGGATTGACCGTTACTGGAACTGATACCTTATCAGAACTAGCCCCAAATATCTCTATAGCACCAGCATCTAAAGCAGCCTCTGCTGTAGTTGACATATCAATAATATCGACAATTACGATTACATCACCCTTTCTAGCAGCCTGAGCAGCCCCAGAAGCATTTGATGTAATATTTAATGTATGCAAACCCTCTCTATTATTCGATAACCTTTCCATATTTGCCACCTCCTCCAGGAAGAATAGATAACTTTCCTTCTCGTGCTCTAGTTATATTTGTTGCCACACGCTGACCTACCACCTCTACTAACTGCTTATAATCAACCTTGTGTAAAACATCCATCTCAGTACCAAAGGCTTTTAACAACTTCTCCAAAGTCTTCTTACCTACACCTGGTATATCGACTAAAGGAACCTGATGATAATACTCTGGTCTAAAATCAGGGCTAAAGGGCTTCTTTCTATTAGACAACTCCAACACTCTATCTAAAACTCCTTTTACAACCTTATGCTCCTTATCTCTACAACAGCTCAAAGCAGGATAGCTATCTACCAATGTCCTCTCACATTCCAAACAATAACTTCTATAGTACTTACCCAGTCTAGGCTCCAAACCATAATTACCGATCACCCTTCTCCCCTGCTTTCTCTTTAATGCTAGCAGTACCTCTTTAAAGGTAGGCTGCTTTAATAAAACTTTATTATATTCTCGCCCAATCTTAGCTAAGGAATGGGCATCAGAATTACTTAAGAAGGTCTTTTCCCTTAATTCATCGAGATAATCTGCCAATTGACTATCTGCACTTAAACCCAACTCTATAGCATAAATCTGCCTAAAGATTTCTTCACCAAAGATATCCATTAGACTATCTCCATAATTTCCATATAGCCCTCTATGGGGTGTAAAGCAGTGAGCAGGAATTAAGATTCCACCAAAGCTATTAACAATCTCAAAAAGTTCTTTAGCAGATAGATAGGTCATCTGAGTACTGAGATTGATATTTGTAACATACTTAGCTAGCTTTTGACTAAAAGCCTTGATATCCTCTAGATAAGGAAAGTATCCTACTAGATGTGCCTGCCTTCCAGTTTCAGACTTCACCTCAAGCTCAGAACCTAATATTAGAGTTACTCTATTCTGATAACTCAATCCCCCATCCTCTAAAGCAATTAGTTTGCCTTCATCAACTAGCTTCTTAATATCTTTAATCACCTCTGGTGAAGCAGCATCAACGATTCCTAAGATATCTATTCCCTTTTTATTTACTCCCTCACTGATAATATTCTCTATAATCAATTTATCAGAAGCTGTAATCTTTACTCCTTGCCCTGAATTAGTTCTACCTATATGTAAGTGCAAATCCATAAAGTACTCTTCCATAACTACTGCCTATCTAGCTGAGCCAGCAAGTACTGTAATCCTATAATCGTCTTAGCATCCCTAAACTTTCCTTCTGCTAACATCTTAGCAACCTCTGCAATCTCTAGCTCCTTAATTCTGACAAATTCATCATCATCAGGGTTCTGTTCATATTCAGTTAACTCTTTAGCCAGATAAATCTCTATAATCTCATCAGTAAAGCCGGGACTAGTATAAAAAGAACATAACCACTCTAAAGAAGCTGCTCTATAACCAGTCTCCTCCTCTAACTCCCTATGGGCACACTCCTTTTTATCTTCACCCTTCTCTAGTTTACCTGCTGGAAGCTCCAATAAAATCTCTTCACCAGGCTTACGAAACTGTTCAACCAAGATAACTTTAGAATCCTTACAAGCTACAACAGCTACTCCACCACTATGCTCAACTATCTCTCTTTTAGATAAGTTACCATTTGGCAATTCAACCTCATCAACCCTTAAGTTTATAATATTTCCTTCAAATATCCTTTTACTACTAACGGTCTTCTCCTTTAAAGTATCCATCTTATCCATCCTTTCTAAGCTCTTCACTAGCAATCACTCCAGCTATACCTGCTGTCATAAAATACTCCTTCTCTTCCTTTAGACCTCTACCCATAGTCTTTAAATTAAAATCTAAGCCCTCTAACTCTTTTAATACTTTATCACCTTCATAATAGAGAATCTGATGCTTATTATTAATTCCAGCTTCAATTAACTGCTCCTTAATCAAAGCAGCCTTCTTCCTATCAAGATAGGGGATTCCAACCTTACACTCTACCATCGTCAGTTCTCCCAAAGTAGTCCTACTATGGTGGCTCAATCCATAGTGGCGTTCCCGTTTATCACCAAAGCCTATTCTAGGCACAGCAATTGGAGAGCCTCCTAACTGATAGACAGCATTTAAAATATTAGCCTGCTCTACTCCACTAAAACCATACTTCGTTCCTGTACCTACAATCCCAGGACCCATACAGACAACTATTATATCCGCTTCACTAATTTCATAGGCACTAATCAATCCTGAATAGATATTGACAGCCTCTAAGTCACCACCAAAGGCATGCCCTATAGTAACTGTATTATCAATAATTCCCTCACCCTTTAAATAATGAACCATATTGCTAAATCTAAGGGGCAAAGCTGCACCATCGGTCATAATATATGTTATCTTAGCCTTAGGAGAGCTAACTTTAGCCATTACTGCTATAGGAGCTAACATACTATGTAAGGTGCCCACTATCACTGGTGTTCCACTTAAGGAATGAAAATTATTAATACGTTCATGATAAGGACTATTCTGCTCTTCAGCACTGAAGGTCTGAATCTGATAAGGAGTGTATCTTAGCTTCATGATATGTCCTTTTTTAGCCCGTTCTCTACTTTGATTTAAGATATATATGATAAAGTCATATCCACCAGTACCCAAATTTAGAGAGGTTGCAGTTGTATTTACTACTACCTGATCTCCTTCTCTTATCTCCCCTATTAAATTATCATAGCCTATCCCCTTCTTCTGCTCTCCTTCAATCTCTAGCTGAACAGTGGTTAAACCCTCTCTTTGTGATAAAATTTCAACAACCTTGCCCTGTCTAACTTCTATCATATATTACCCTCCACAGATTAAATAATTATTTCAATATAAAGAATTAAAGTCCTGCAAAAAAGCGATTCTTAGTTATAATACTGAAATTAGTATATCTATCTAATGAAGAAAAAATTCTAATTATCTTAAACTACTCACTATAATTAGACATCTATCACAGATAAAAAATAAAAAATCCCAGCATCCCCATGCTGAGATAAAAAATAAGGTTAATTAATAAGATATCTTTTAGTATATTCTAAAATTAGCTCATCTAGTTGCTTACTCAACTCTAATAACTCCTTCTTATTTATCTTTAAATTATAATCTATTAATTGTTCTCTCAATAAAGAAATCTTTTTATGTAAATCAGATTTTGATAAGCACTCCATCGATTCCCACCTCTTATTATTTATTATAGAAATTATAGGATTATTCGATAAAATTTCTCATTGATAGAAGAACTATTTACCGATATTTTACAGATTATAACTGTTTATTTAAACCTATTTACTTCTCTAAAAGAATTATACATAAAATTCAGCAGAAAATCAAGAAACCACTTACTTAATTTGGGTTTTAATATAAAAACCGCTATAATATTGAAGTATAAGTAGGTATTATCTAACTTTACCTAGTTGCTTCTCTAATCATAGAGACACAGAATTTAACAGCATTAAGTAGATCATCAACCTTGATATTCTCATCTATAGAATGTACATCGGTCATACCTACACTGATATTTATAGTTGGAATCCCCTTACCATTGAAGATATTTGCATCACTACCACCACCAGTAGACTGTAATAAAGGTTTTATCTCTATCGCCCGAGCAGCCTTAACAGCTATATCAACAATCTGACTATTTCTAGATAGGTCAAAAGCTGGATACATTCTCTCCACATCAATCTCAACTTTAGCATTAAATTTAGCAGCAGATCTCTCAAAGATATCTGCCATATGCTCAGTCTGTCTATCTAACTTATCTACCCTAAGGCTGCGAGCCTCACCTTCCAATTCGACCAAATCAGGTACAATATTTGTCGCTTGCCCCCCTCGAATAACACCGATATTAGCAGTGGTATCCTCATCAATCTGACCTAATTTCATATTCGATAAAGCCACACTGGCTACTTTAATAGCATTGATTCCTGATGAAGGGTTCATACCTGCATGGGCCGCCTTTCCTATCACCTTGACATTGATCTTATCCTGGGAAGGAGCTTGAGTAACAATCGTTCCAATCTCTCCTCCAGAGTCAAAAGCAATTCCAAAGTCAGCATCAACTAGACTATAATCTAAGTTTTTAGCACCTAATAATCCAACCTCTTCTCCAATTGTAAAGACAACTTCTAAAGCTCCATGATCAATATCATTCTCTTTAATCAGCCTTAGAGCTTCTAAGATAGTAGTAATTCCTGCTTTATCATCAGAAGCCAAAATCGTCTCACCTTCACTATAAATCACTCCATCCTTAATGATTGGTTTAATCCCTCTACCGGGAGTAACTGTATCCATATGAGCACTTAACAACAATTTCGGTTTAGTAGCATCACCAGCTAATTTAGCAATGATATTCCCAGTCTCTCCTCCTACCTTCTTACCAGCATCATCTCTAGTTACTTCCAACCCCAACTCTTCTAAAACTCCTACTAAATAATCAGCAACCTTGCCTTCCTCCTTAGAGATACTATCTATCTGTACCAACTCTAAAAACTGTTTGATAATTCTCTCTTGATTCATCGACTACAACTCCTCAATATTATTTTAAAAATTTATTTAAATTTTAAATAATTAACCCTTAAAGATTAATTATTAGTCCTATTAATTATTATGTATAACCCCTTTACTCTAATTATTCACCACTTTTATTTATATTAAATATTATTTACTATAATCCCTCTTTATAAAATAAAAATTACTCTTAAAAATAAACTAAACTGTCGTAATATCTCCATTGACCACTCAAGTATATATCCAAGAAAAAAATCCTAGCCCAAAGAGCTAGGATTTTATATATCAAAAATTAGTCATTCTTCATTGCAATATTTAAACAAACTGCTAATCCACCAAATAAAATAGTAGATCCAAAGATCAACATTCCAATTGCTCCTGCTGTCATCTTAAATCTCCTCCTTTGCTGAATTTACATCTAATAATACATCTTCATTCCAGCTGATATTCTTCATTACATAAGCTAATACTAATAAAGCGATAACAAGTCCCCAACCTAAGGTCATAAGGGCACTAGTTGGATATCCTCCGTAAGCTACTGTAAGCTCCGTTTTAACCTTCATGATTAGCATATAACCTAAAACAATAGAGGTTACATATTTAATAGAGATATCCCACCAGTTACCAACTTTAAAATCAGAAACTGAATTTACATGCTCTTTTACTGTAGTTAGCTTCCATAGATAACCTAAGATGATACATTCAGCTAATCCAACTACAGCTAATCCATAGTTATTTAAGAAATGATCTACTAGGTCTAGAATTGAGATCCCTAATCCTGTTGCAAATACAATCGTACATAGGAATCCACCTAAAGATACTACACTAACAGCTTTCTTTCTTGTCATCTTAAACTTATCCATAATTGAAGATGTAAAGGCTTCAACCAAAGAAATGATTGATGATAACCCAGCAACAACCAATGACATGAAGAATAGAATTCCAAAGAAGGAGTTCATTCCCGGCAATAAGTTGATTGCTTTAGGGAAGACGATAAAGGCTAATCCAATTCCACCACTAGCAACCTCATTAATTGGTACCCCCTGTGCTTGTGCCATATATCCTAAGATACCAAAGACAGCAAATCCAGATAAAAAGCTGAACCCACAATTTGCAAATGCTGTAATAAAAGCATTATTAACAACATCAGATTTTTTTGGTAAATAACTAGAATAAGCAATCATAATTCCAAAACCTAAACTCAAGGTAAAGAATACCTGTCCATAAGCACTAACCCAGACATTATAGTCCTTTAGTACAGAAAAATCAGGCTCTAAGAAATGGTTTAACCCCTCTATAGCTCCTGGTAAAGTCACACCTCTAACAACCATAACACCAAGTAAGACTATTAATAAAGGCATAAAGATCTTACTTGCCTTCTCAATTCCTTCTTTAATACCATTATAAAGAATAACATAAGTAATTCCCCAAACTACAGCTAAACCTAATAATACATTCGTCTTAATGGTTCCAAAATCCCAGAAACCAGTAGCTCCTAAGTAATCTTTAAAGAAGAAAGCATTAGGGTCAGCTCCCCAGCTCTGCTTAACAGCAAAAACCATGTAATTAACAGCCCAGGCAACGATAACAGAGTAATAAACTGTTACTACAGCTGTTACTAATACTGCCCACCAACCTAAAGTCTCATACTTCTCTTTAATCTTTCTAAAAGCTAACGGTGCAGAACCTCTCATCTTATGCCCTAATCCCATCTCCAAAACCAACATCGGAATTCCTGCAGTTAATACCGCAAAGAAATAAGGTAATAAGAAAGCACCTCCACCATTTTCATAGACCATATACGGAAAACGCCAAATATTTCCTAAACCAACAGCAGAACCGACAGCAGCTAAAATAAAACCGAGTCTACTTCCCCATTGGTCACGATTCTCTACATTATTCTTCTCCATACTCTAAATCCTCCTTTTACAATTTTCATTCTACTCAACTTCTTACTACTTACCTATGACACATATAAGTAATGCATAAACTATTATATATGGTTTAATTTATCTAGTCAAGAATAGATTTAGATTTGGTAAATTTTATTTTCACCTACCCAACTTATCGAGATATAATAATATCTTATTATTTTTAATAAATTCAGATAATGAATGAAACTCACTATATAAATGAATAGAAAATAATAGAAGCATAATTAAAGTTCTAATGTATATCCCATAATTTATCGCCAATATTCCTCCTAAGCTTACCCCTAGTACATTAGAGCCTATATCGCCCATCATCCCCTTAGCTTGTAAATCAAAGTTTAAAGCAACAACTACCATAGTTACTATAGGTATAATTAAGAGGTAATTACTTAAGTCTATTCCTAAAAGCGATATTAAAAAAAATAGTGTTACCTTTAAAGCTCTTCCTGGTCTTAAGTCTACTAAATTAATAAAGTTGCTCATCAATAAGATTAAAAAGGTATTAATGAATAAATCAAGATAACTCTTATTCCAATAAAAATTGATAAAAAGAACAACCATCAAAGAAAAGATAGCCTTAATTGCTCCTGTAGTCAATCTTCTTTCAAATATTAAGGATTTAAAATGACCACTAAAGCCCTGACTATCTTTATTGCCAAAAGTATCATCTAATAACCCTACAAAGGCCATAGCCAAGATTAAAGTAATTAAAGGAATAACTTGCTGCAGGGAATAATAACCAAATAGTGTTCCTAAAATCAAAATAACAATTAAATTAAAAGCAAAAATTAGTCCATAGCCTACCGGTATCTTATCACCTTTAAAATTAAACTCAATAGACTCTGCCTCAATCAACAGAGGAGGGATTAACTTAAATCCTAATTTGGAGAAAATAAAGCTGATAAATATTAATATTGTAAGTGCTAACACTAATAAATCACCTTCTTAATTATAATTTAACCTATTATTTCAATTTTAATCTATTCGATAAGGTTTAGTGATTATTGTGACAGTTTAAGATTAACTTTGATCCTAAGAACACTACTAAATTAATTATCTTACTCAAACTTATACTTAGACTTATCCTTATACTCTATTAATTTTAGAGATAAGCACAAGTGCTACATCTTTAAACTGCTTACCTCGATGGATAAAACCTTGAATATCCCTCTTACTTTCACGATGCTTCATCATTACTGGAACCTCTTCTACTCTAAATCCAGCTTGGCAGACATCAACAGTTAAGCAGACCTCTACTCCAAACCCTTTGGCAAAGCCTTTTAGCTCTTTAACTACCTCTTTAGAGAGAGCTCTTTGTCCAGAAAGAGGGGCTGAAAACTCTTGACAGGTCAACTTTCTTAACCCCCAATTAGCCAGCCCCTTAACCAGTCCAAAGCCTCCTTTAACTTTACTTGGAGGAAATTTAGCAATAGACATATCTGCTCTTCCCTCTAACAGAGGCTCTACTAACTTCATAGCCTCTGCTGAACTACCACCCAAATCAGCATCTAATAAAAGGATAATATCTCCATTAACCTCCTCTAAACCACGATTTAAAGCAGCACCTTTTCCTTGGTTCTGCTCTAATTTAATTACTTTAGTAGCCAAATTACTAGCCTTTTGATAGGTATTATCTACAGAGCCATCATCAATTACAACCACTTCCCCAACTCCATCTAAGTCTTTAATACTCTTGATAGTATCTTCTATCTTGTCCTCTTCATTATACGCAGGGATTAAAACTGAAATTGATTTATCCAATGCTCTCCCTCCTCAAGATCTGGAAGGTCTTTAGCTGCAACTTCAAATACCAACTTGATCAATCCAGAGATACTCTTAATACTCTGTAAATCAATTTTAATAGACTTTTCTTTTAGATTTATAGGATAATTAAGCCCTTCATCCAAATCCCCTAATAAGAGTACCTTTGTAAAATCACTCTTTTCACCTATAGTAGTTAAATCTTCAATTACCTCTAGCCCCTGAACATCAGCTAGCTTCAAGGTTTTGATTATCTTGTTTTTCAACTCAGAATCGACATTATTACCTACTACTACCAACAAACTTTGATCCTTTAACTGCTCCTTGACCACTAAAGGCATAATCATCTTCTGAAAATTTATATTATCAGCCAACCTAGTCTCTAAATAGTTAACCTCTTTAGAGAACTCCTTATTCTTAGTTCTTAAAGATTTAAAATCCTCTTCTAAATTTGAAATCAAATGCTTCTGCTCATTAATAATTAAATCATTTCCCACCATACTGCTACCAATCAAGATGCCAATCGCCAATGTTACAAATATAATTACAATTGTAATCACATGGTATCTTAAATCAACTAACATAATCCTCCTCCTAAAAGCCAATATTCATTCTTAGTCTGATTATTAATAATTTGAGTAACTGATGAAATGGTGTTGACACACTCATTATAGCAATGATCGGTATTAGTGATGCTACTAAGACCTCTGCAACATATTTAGGCTTTATTCGGCTCTTATATAGCTTATTTACTCCTTTGGCATCAACTAGCTTACTTCCTACCTTCAATCTGACCAAAAAGGTACTAGCCATCCCTGGACGCCCTTTCTCCAAAAAATCTATCATAGTAGTATGAGTACCTACAGCCACAATCAACTCTGCCCCTTTCTCATAAGCCAATAACATAGCAATATCCTCACTTGTCCCTGGCGCTGGAAAGGTCTTAGCCTTTAAATTAAGTCCTTTAATCCTCTCCATTCCTGGAGCATGACCATCAGGATAAGCATGGACAATCAACTCAGCCCCAGATGCTAAAGTCTTGTCACTGATACTATCCATATCACCAATGATAATATCAGGCTCAAAACCATACTCTACTAAAGCATCTGCTCCCCCATCTACCCCAATCAAGACAGGTCTAACCTCCCTAATATAAGAACTAACAGCCTCTAAATCCTCTCGATAATCCTTTCCTCTTACTACAATTAGGACATCTTTATCCTTCAACTTAATATCTATTTTAGGTATATCTATTCCCAAAATCAGATGCTTCTCTTTTTTGGCATAATCTAGGGTATTATCTACAAACTTATTTAACTCTACACCAATATTCTCCTTTGTCTGTTCTAGCCTCTGCTCAACCTTCTTAGTATTAAGAACTTCACCTTCAAATAAAAGCTCTTCATTCTTTAATATCTGACCATCTTTGATATTAATCAAATCCCCTTCAGCCAACTTATCAAAGATAGCCTTATCAACATCATCAATAATTGCTATCCCAGCTGCCAATAATCTTCTAGGACCTAAATTAGGATATTTACCACTGATAGATGGACTAGCATTGATTACAGCCTTAACTCTTCTCTCAATCAATGATTCAGCAGCCAATTGATCGATATCCTTGTGATCAATGATAGCTATCTCCCCTTCAAGCAATTCCTTGACTAAATCCTTTGTCTTAGTACCTAGTCTAACTCTTCCAGTTATTTTCATAATGGGAGCCTCCTAAATTTACTACTACCTTTAGTATATCTTGATTGAATTACTATCATACTTCTAATAAAAGGGAGCAGAGTTAATTTACAATTGTCAATGTACAATTTACAATTAAGTTTAAGTTTGAGCTTAAGGCTAAATTTAATTGAGTTTTAAACTTAACTACAAAAAGAGCACCCAAAATTGGATGCTCTAATTTAATCTTATACTTAGCCTTTAGCTTATTTCTCTAGCTGACTCTTAATTCAATTCTTAACTTATCTGCTACTTTAGCGACAAATTGAGAGTTAGTAGGTTTACCACTAGCACTTGTCACAGAATGACCAAAAATTCTATTAATAGCATTGGTATTTCCTCTCTCCCAAGTAACCTCAATAGCATGTCGAATTGCTCTTTCCACTCTACTAGCTGTTGTATTGAACTCCTTAGCTACTAAAGGATATAACTCTTTAGTTACTGCTCCTAATAACTCTACATCATCAACGACCATAGCAATTGCCTTTCTTAAATATAGATATCCTTTAATATGTGCTGGAATTCCAATCTGGTGCATTATATCAGTAATTCTTTCTTCAACATTTTTTCCGTTATTTGGATTATTAGCCGAAGTAGTAAATGTATAGCCTCTGCTTCCACAAGCAACTTTAGAAGTAACTTGCTTGATTCTATTAGATAACTTCTCTAAATCAAAAGGCTTTAAGATATAATAATCAGCACCTAAATTAACAACTCGCTGTGTCAACTCTTCTTGTCCAAAAGCAGTCAACATGATTATCTTAAATTTGTCAGTTACTCCTTGACTATGCAACTCTTCTAATACTCCAATTCCATCTAAATGCGGCATAATCACATCTAAGACCAATACGTCAAAGTCGACCTCATCGATTACCTTTAAAGCCTCAACCCCATCATTAGCAATTCCTACTACCTTAAACTCATCTTGCTGGTCAAGATACTCTTTAATCAAATTACAAAAATCCCTATTGTCATCTACTAATAACACCTTGATTTCATCTGCTTCTCTCATAGTACATTTCCTCCTCATACTGACTCTATACTACAAATTCTATGTCTGTTTCCAAATTCCTCCTTTAAAAAATAAAAAAAGCCAAAGAATTTATGATGCAAATTCTTTGGCGACATTCTTTTCTAATAAATCAGTCTGCATTATCATCCATTGAGCCAAAATACCATAGCCACGAGTAGAGTCATTGACAAAAACATGGGTAATAGCACCTACTAACTTATCATCTTGTACAATAGGACTGCCACTCATTCCTTGTACTATTCCTCCTGTCTGACTTAAAAGCCGAGAATCAACTATTCTAATAATCAAGCCTTTTTCAGCAGGTTCATATTGCCTTCTAACCTTCTCTATCTCTATATTAAATTCCTCTATCTCTCCACCATGGAGTACAGTATAAATCTTAGCAGGTCCTTCTTTAATCTCTAAAGGGCTTGCTACTGGTATAGCTTCCTTAAAATAAGGATGCTTAGGTGAGATAGATAAGCGACCATAAATTCCAAAACTATTATTCTTGGTTATATTCCCTAGCATACCTTGTCCATTGAAAAAAGTTCCTAATTTCTCTCCTGGTAAGCCATCATGACTCTGATTAATTCCTGAAATATTAGCTCTAACTATCTCTCCTTCTCCTACATCAATCTTCAATTGTGTATTTGCTTCAGTAATCATATGACCCAAAGCACCATAATAGCCATTCTTTGGTTCATAAAAGGACATCGTTCCTACCCCAGTAGCACCATCATCGACATAAATACCTATCATGTAAAATCCATCTTTACTTTTAATAGGAGTAATCTCCTTAAATTGAACCTCCCCTGACTTTTTTCTAATCTTAAATCTTAAGCTTTCGCCCTTCTTCCCATATTCATTGATTAATCTAGCCAAATGATATTTATTCTTAATTTCAACATGATTGACCTCTAACAGACTATCACCTACTTCAATATCAGCCTCTTTAGCAGGGAAGTATTTTTGCTGATTTTCTCCAATAATATAGGAGTTTCTCACTACCATAATCCCATCAGACTTAAGAATTACTCCAATGGCCTGCCCTCCAGGAATGACCTTGACCTGAGGGAGAACATTCACAACCATCTTTCTTAATGGGATTAAGCCAAATAATTTAAAATCAAGATTATACTCACCAACAGAAGAAGCCTGTAAAGCAATCGGATTAGAAAGATTGATATTCAGTTCATGCTGAGAAAGTTTTTGACCATTAATCTTTAGATTTCCCTGTTGATTTGATCGGATAGATACATTAAAAGGTAAATTTATCTTTAATGGTGTCTTATTCCCCTCAAATATTTGACAATTATCAGGTAGACCTAAAAAGATCAATACTTTAGGCAATGACAAAAAACAGATTAATAATAGAAGAAGATTGATCGCCACTACTCTCTTATATTTTTTCATTTGTCACACTCCTACACAGTCCCCACCTGTGTAGTATCTTCCAATTAAAAGAATTTTAACAAAATTTCATCTGCCAATACTAAAAATAAACTCAAAGATTAATCTATCAAAGAAGACTATAGATACATTTTAAGCACTCTAAAATACCACTGTGGATGATATTTAACTTAGATATATACTTATTATACCCACCATAAATAGTTATATTCAGTTGTATTTTAAAGGTTTTTATGTTAATTGTTTTTAAATTTAATAATATTTTTAAATTATTTATTATTATCATAAAATTAATCCTGCTAATTTAAAATTTTTATAATAAATTCGTAAGTTAGATTCGAAGATAGATGGATATAATGACAATTTTAAATTTAAATATAAAATAAAAAAAGCACCTTTAATTAATAAAGATGCCCTAAATAGTTTAATTTTATTCAATTCTTTCTTTCTTTTCTATAGCTGATTTAAGTAATTCTTTGGCATGGTCTAGAGTTGTCTCGGTTAGAGTACCATCTAACATCCTCGCTAATTCTCTAACTCTACCATTATCATTTAATGGATGGATTACCGTCTCAGTCTCATCATTGACTACCTTCTTCATAATGAAATAATGGTTATCTGCCATACATGCAATCTGGGGAAGATGGGTAATACAGATTAATTGATGTTTAGCTGATAAGACTAGCAATTTATCAGCAACTAGCTTACCGACTCTACCGCCAATTCCAGTATCTATTTCATCAAAGATTAATGTAGATATCTGGTCAATATCTGCCGTTATCGTCTTTAAAGCTAACATGATTCTCGATAGCTCTCCTCCTGATGCAATCTTAATCAAAGGAAGCAGCTCAGATCCAGGATTTGGTGAGATTAAAAACTCCACCTTATCAATCCCATCTTTAGTAAAGCTCTCTTTTCTTAGAAAATCTATCTTAAATCTAGTCTGTAGCATTGATAAGTCCATTAACTCTCTAGCGATACTCTTCTCTAACTCTGTAGCAATTACTTTTCTTTGAGTAGATAATTCTTCAGCTTCAACTAAGTATTCCTCTTCTAATTTAGTAATTTCAGCTAATAGCTCACCTTTCTCTACCTCACTATTTTTCAGCTCAGCCAACTCTTGATCTATTTTTTGATAATAGTCTAAAATCTCTTCAATGGAATCTCCATATTTACGTTTTAAATCATTGATTAACTTCAATCTATTCTCTATTATATCCAAGCGTTGGGGATTGAACTCTATTTTATCATTATAGTCACTCAATCTAAAAGAGATATCCTCTAACTCATAATTGATATTTCTTAAACTCTCAGCAATCTCCTCTAAGCTACTGTCTATCTTGACTAGACTATCAAGTTCCTTAGAAAACTGCTTAATCTGGTCAATAATAGCAGTCTGTTCAAAATCACTTTGATATAGCGAGTTATAAGCCTTATTGACAGTTCTACTCAACTCTTCAGCATTACTTAACCTCTTCTTCTCATCTAATAACTCTTCATCTTCTTCAAGCTTTAATTCTGCTTGCTCAATTTCATTGATTTGGAACTCTAATAAATCAATTCTTCTCTCTCTTTCTTTCTCATCATAACTGATCTTATTTAATCTATTCTTCTTCTGCTGCCATCTGCTATATACCTCTTCTAGCCTATCTTTAAGTACCATCAGCTCTTTACCACCAAACTGATCTAATAGCCTCAAATGGTCTTCAGGATTTAGCAGTGACTGGTGTTCATGCTGCCCATGAATATCTATTAAATATTGGGTTAGCTCCTTAACCATCTCTAGGGTAACAACTCTCCCATTGATTCTTGATTTATTATTCCCACTTGTAGAGATTTCACGGGTTAAAATTAGAGTCTCCTCCTCTAATATATCTATCCCCAATTCCTTTAATAGATCTTTGACAAGAGGATTATCTTTAATATCAAAGCATCCTTCTATAATCGCCTTCTCCTCACCAAATCTAATAAAATCTGTCGATGCTCTACCACCTAATAACATATCCAAAGCTTTAATGATAATTGATTTACCAGCACCAGTCTCTCCAGTTAATATATTTAATCCTGGAGTCAACTCTAATTTAACATCTTTAATCAATGCAAAATTATTTATAACTAACTCAGATAGCACTGCTTTACCTCCCTCTATCTTTAAACAGTCAGACTTTTTAGCCTTTCAATCACACTTGTAACAGCACTTTTAGGCTTTATGATCAGCAAAATAGTATCATCACCAGCAATTGTCCCTAATACATTCTTCCATTCTGTATTATCGATTAAAGAAGCTACTGCTTGAGCTGTTCCTGGTAAAGTATTAATTACAACTAAATTTTCACTATAGTCTATCCTGCTTACTGAATCTTCAAACATCCTCTTCATTCTACTATTTATATTAATATTATCCTTCTGCTGAAGAGGTAATGAATATTTATAACCTCCATTATCTAGCGGTATTTTAATCAAACCTAATTGCTTGATATCACGGGATACCGTTGCTTGGGTCACTTCAATTCCCTCTTCTTCTAGCCTAGAAGCCAACTCATCTTGGGTATGAATATCTTCATCTTGAACTAAGCTCATAATTTTAAGATGGCGCTTACTTTTCACACAGTCTCCTCCTTTAAAACCGATTATTATGTAACCGGTTTCTTAGAATTTTATAAAAGTTATATCCTTCTAATTTTATCATTTTAGCTACTAAATTAGATTTATTGATCTTAATGATATCATCTGATAGTATAGGAAAACTCTCTTGACCATCTACTGTCAACATCACTTCACTATGGTCAGCATCTACCTTAACTACTATCTCTTCATCCTCAGTAGTAACTATAGATCGAGAATTTAAGGTATGGGGGCAAATTGGAGTAATAATTAGAGATTTCATCTTAGGATTGACAATAGGTCCCCCTGCTGATAGGGAATAGGCTGTTGAACCTGTTGGACAGGCTATAATCAGTCCATCGCCTGGGTAAGTTGTGATGTATTCTCCATCAATGAAGGTCTCTAACTTAATAATTCTAGAAAAGGGTCCCTTAGTAAGGACTAAATCATTGATAGCAATTAAGCGACTGACCAGTTGTTTAGACCTAATAACCCTTCCTTCTAGAATCATTCTCTCCTCTATCTGATATTTTCCTGCTAATAGTTTATCTAAACCATCCTCTAACATCTCTACCTCTATATCAGTTAAAAAGCCTAGCTGCCCCAAATTAATCCCCAAAATTGGCACATCACTAGCAGCAAAGGTACGAGCAGCCTTTAAAAAGGTACCATCACCACCAAAAACAATTACTATATCGGCAAAATCAACCAACCTCTCATAAACTTGACTTTTAACTCTCCGTTCTAACAAGCCTGCACTGGCTTCTTCTAGAATATAATCCTTCCCTTTATCATCTAAGTAATTACAGACTTGCTCCATTACATTTACAGCTTTGGCCTTGTTTGTGTTAGCAATTAAAGCAATTTTTTTAATCTCACCTCTAATACTCACTTCTATTCACCTCAGGAATATGGATTAAAGATCCTTATCTTTATATAATCTATATTAATTGGAATTATAAATCTTGATGGGCAACCTTGATTATTTCTTCTATCTTCTGATCTAAATTAGAGATTTCTAAAGCCTTTTGATCAAGAGTGAAATAAGATAAGTATTCGATATTATGGCTCTTTCCTCCAGTAATTGGTGAATAATTAAGACCGATTGGAATCAAGCCAATCTCTTTAGCAAAATTAAAGATCTTATAAATCACCTCTTTATGGATAGCTGGATCTTTAACAACACCATTGTTACCCACATTCTCTGGCCCTGCTTCAAATTGTGGCTTAATTAAAGCTACAATTTCACCAGAACTGTTCAATAACCCTTTTAAAGCAGGTAAGATTTTGGTTAAAGAGATAAAGGAAACATCGGTCATTCCAAAATCACCTGCTTCTCCTATATCTTCTAAGGTTAAATAACGAGCATTGGTCTTCTCCATACAGACTACCCGCTCATCACTCCGTAACTTCCAAGCCAGTTGATTATAACCTACATCTATTGCATATACCTTTCTTGCACCATTTTGCAAAGCACAATCGGTAAATCCTCCTGTAGAAGCACCTATATCGATTATTAGTTTATCACTTAAATCGATATTAAAAACTTCAAGGGCTTTCTCTAACTTCAATCCCCCTCTACTTACATAAGGGTGCAAGTCACCTTTTACTCTAATCTCTGCTTCCAAATCTATCTTAGTACCTGCCTTATCTATCTTCTGCTCATCAACAAAGACTAATCCAGCCATGATTGATCTTTTAGCTTTGGAACGACTTTTGAAAAAACCCCGCTCAGTTAATAGTACATCTAATCGTTCTTTTTTGCTCATATTACCCCTCCTGCATTACCTCTTTAATCCGCTTTTTAATCCCTTCTATATCTAAGCCATATCTAGCTAAAAGTTCTTCACTAGAACCATGCTCTATAAACTTATCAGGTAGCCCTATTCGTGTTAATCTTACACTACTATCATTATCAAGCAATAACTCAGCTACAGCACTACCAAAACCTCCCTGTAGGACATGCTCCTCAATAGTGAAGATTCTATTATATTTATCAGCTAAACCTAAAATTAACTCTTGATCTAATGGTTTAACAAAGCGACTATTGACCACAGTCAAATCTATCCCTTCTTTAGCTAAATCATTAACAACCTCTAAAGCAGGATAGACCATAGAACCTATAGCTAAGATAGCTCCATCCTTGCCTTCACATAAAACTTCTGCCTTGCCTATCTCTAAATCATCTATCTCTACTCTTTCTACTCCGACAACCTCTCCCCGTGGATACCTAAGAGCAATTGGTCTATTATAGTTAGCAGCCAACTTAATCATAGCCTTCAATTCATTTTCATCCTTAGGAGCCATCACAGTCATATTTGGCAGATGGCGTAAGAAGGCATAATCAAAGACACCTTGGTGAGTCTCCCCATCCCTTCCAACAATTCCAGCACGATCAATTGCCAATTTAACAGGTAAATTCTGAATACAGACATCATGCATTACCTGATCATAGCCCCGTTGTAAGAAGGTAGAATATAAGGTAACAAAGGGCTTGACTCCATTTAAGGCTAAACCAGCACCCAAAGTTATTGCATGCTGCTCAGCTATCCCTACATCATAAAAACGCTTAGGAAACTCTTGAGCAAATTTATTTAAGCCCGTACCTGAAGGCATAGCTGCTGTAATCGCTACAATCTCACTATCATCTTTAGCCAGATCAATTAGGGTCTGACTGAAAATATTGGTATAGGTTCTTCTTTGCTTCTTATTCTTTCCTTCCCCTGTTCTAATATTAAAAGGACCTACTCCATGAAATTTAGCTGGTTCTTCTTCAGCAGGAGTATATCCCTTCCCTTTAGTGGTGATCGTATGAATTAAGACTGGACCACCAATCTTTTGAGCATCTTTGATATGCTCTTGTAAGACTTTAATATTATGACCATCAATAGGTCCTAAATAAGTAAAGCCGAACTCCTCAAATAAAATTCCCGATACCAGTAGATACTTTAGACTATTTTTTACTCTGTTTGCTGTTTTTAGCAAATGATCTCCAATAGCTGGAATAGCATTAATTAAATGTCCTAAATCCTTCTTAGCCCGATGAATCTTAGGATTTGTCCTTAACTTATCTAAATAATTAGAGACTGCACCTACATTTTCAGAGATAGACATCTCATTGTCATTTAAAATAACTATCATATCTTTTTGCAAATGACCAGCATGATTTAACGCCTCAAAGGCCATTCCTGCTGTCAATGCCCCATCTCCAATTACAGCCACAATCGTATCATCATCACCTTTAATATCACGGGCACAGGCAATCCCTAAGGCTGATGAAATCGAAGTACTACTATGACCGACATCTACCTGATCATGAACACTTTCAATACGTTTAGGAAATCCACTTATCCCATTTAACTTTCTTAAACTCTTAAAGTCTGCTCTTCTCCCTGTTAAAATCTTATGAGCATAGGCCTGATGACCTACATCCCAGATAATCTTATCCTTGGGACTATCTAAGATAGAATGAAGGGCAATAGTCAGCTCTACTACGCCCAAAGAAGAGGCTAAATGACCTCCTGTTTGTGATAAATTAATGATAATCTCATCTCTAATTTGCTGAGCTAGTTTATATAAACTCTCTATGGATAAATTCTTTAAATCTTGCGGTGAATTGACCTTAGATAATAGATCATCCATAATAAAAATCACCCTCTTTTAATTAGTTTACAATGTACAGTTTACAGTTTACAGTTATTTAAGATATAAATCCAACATTAAATCTAAAATAGAAGATTTATACAAGTCAAAATTCTTATGTTTTAGGATTTTAACTGTACACTGTTCACTGTCAACTGTTAACTGTCCTTAATACTCTCGTTCTATAATATAATCTGCTAATTGCAATAATAACTCAGCATCTTCACCAAAAATATTCAACGCCTCTTTAGCCCTTTTACAGGTAGCAGTAGCCATCTCTTTTGACTCTTGTAAGCCATAAATCGCAGGAAAGGTAGCTTTATCCCGATCTAAGTCACTGCCTATATCCTTACCTAACTTCTTGGCATCCCCTTCAATATCTAAAATATCATCAACAATTTGAAATCCTAAACCAATCTCTTTAGCATAAGTAGTCAAAGCTGCTAACTGTTCATCACTAGCCCCAGCTAAAATAGCACCAACTCTGACAGAAGCCTTCAATAAAGCACCCGTTTTATGGGTATGTATGTACTCTAGCTCATTGCCATCTATCTTCTGACCTTCTGCCATAATATCGGCAACTTGTCCACCTACCATCCCTCGATTTCCAGAGGCTTTGGCCAACTCCTTAATAGCTAATAAGACCTTATCTGGCGAAATATTCTTGACTTCAGTCATAAGCTCAAAGGCATAGGTCAATAAAGCATCTCCAGCTAATACTGCTATCGCATCACCAAAGACCTTATGATTTGTCGGTTTTCCCCTTCTAAAATCATCATCATCCATACAAGGTAAATCATCATGAATCAAGGAATAACTATGTATCAGCTCTAAAGCACAAGCTGCTGCTAAAATATCATCTTCATTAGCACCGATTAACTTAGCAGCCTCTAATACTAAAATAGGTCTTAGCCTCTTTCCACCTGCTAAAACACTATAACTCATCGACTCATGTAATTTAGCAGGGTGAAGCTCTTGATTAGGTAAATAATCTTCTAAAGCTTGGTTGATTAATTGGCTCTTTTCTTTAATAAATCTTCTAATATCCATTATTCTGCTCCTTCATCTTGGTAATTATAATCCTCTATCTTAACCCTACCATTCTCTTCTTTTATAATCTCTATCTTCTCTTGGGCCTGCTCTAATTTATCAGAACAAAACTTAGTTAACTTAACACCCAATTCAAACTCTTCTAAAGAATCAGCTAAGGTTAGCTCTCCCTTTTCTAAGTTCTCAACAGCCTCTTCTAATTGATTTAATGCTTCTTCAAAGGTTAATTCCGATTTATTACCCATCAAATTTCATCTCCTTATCTACAATACTACAGTATAATTACTTCTAGATTAGTGTTTTATCACCTGCATATATTAAGGTTCAGTCTAAGCTTAAGTTTGAGTTCAAGACTAATTTAGGTATTATTTTGCCTTAAACTTATACTTAAACTAATACACCTTATTATACCTAAAAATACTAATTTTATAAATTTAATCTATAATTTAGTTCCAGTATAAATAGTCTATGTATCAGTAAATTATAAAAATCTTCTTCATAATCACTCGTTACTTGTCACTGTATTAATAATATCTTTCTTTATAATAACAAAAAGGTCGCCTTAAGGCAACCTTTGAATTTGACTAAGCAATAGTTTTTAATTCTTCTGACTCTTTTATATCGACATTATTAAAGTAATCTTTAGTCATACTAATTACTACCCCTGATAATCCTAATAAAGCTACCAAGTTAGGAAATGCCATCAATCCATTTACTACATCAGAGATAGCCCAGATTAACTCTAGCTTGACAGTAGCTCCCATCAAGATACAGAGGATATAGATAAATTTATAAGGCTTAATTGCTTTAGTTCCTAATAAGTATTCAATACATTTTTCTCCATAGTAACACCATCCTAGTGTTGTAGAGAAAGCAAAGAAAATAATTCCGATAGCTATTACCAACCCACCTGGTCCTGGCATTCCTACATTAAAGGCTTCTGTTGTCAAAGCAGCCCCAGTCATTCCATTATTCCAGACACCAGTCATGATAATAGTCAAGGTTGTCAAACTACAGATAATAATAGTATCAATTAAAGTACCTAACATAGCAATTAATCCCTGTCTTACTGGACTATCTGTCTTAGCAGCAGCATGGGCAATAGGTGCACTTCCTAGTCCTGCTTCATTAGAGAAAATCCCCCTTGAGATCCCCTTTCTAAGAGCTAACATAACTCCAGCCCCAGCAAATCCACCAACAGCAGCTTGTCCATTAAAAGCAGAGTTGATAATCAATCCAACAGCAGCAGGTAATTCACCGATATGAGAGAGGATGATATATAAGGTTCCTCCGATATAAATTACACTCATCAATGGAACAATCTTACTTGCCACCTTCGCAATTCTCTTAATTCCACCTAATACTACTGCTCCAACCAAGATTGATAAAACAATTCCTGTATATAAAGGTTTAATCCCAAAGTTAGCATTTAAAGCATCAGCCATTGAATTTGCCTGTACTGTAGCACCAATTCCAAGCCATGCTACCATTACTCCACAGGCTGCAAAGAAGATTGATAATGGCTTCCATTTCTCTCCTAATCCTTCTTGGATATAATACATTGGACCTCCAGCCATCTCTCCTGCTTTATTCTTAACACGATATTTGACAGCTAGTACACCTTCAGCAAATTTAGTCGCCATTCCCACTAGAGCAGCCATCCACATCCAAAAAGCAGCTCCCGGTCCACCGACAGCAATAGCAGTAGCTACCCCTGCGATATTACCAGTTCCAATTGTTGATGATAATGCTGTAGCCAAAGCTTCAAAGGCCGACACATCACCTTCACTACTATTCTTATCCTTTTTAAAGATTAAGGTGATTGCATGAGGAACCTTAGATATGCTCACCCCTTTTAATCTAATGGTCAAGTAAATTCCTGTTCCTAATAATAAGATTAACATTGGTGGTCCCCAGACCAAACTACTCATACTACTAAAAAATTCTTGCAATGCTGCCATCATTCTTCCTCCTCTAATCCTTATTATAATTTTTAGTACAAATTAAAAAAATCTAAACCTCTAAGGCTTAGACTCTGGAGAAAGACAAATAAATAAAGGTAGTTAGGT
>Ga0163224_100024_pt1 | contig 23641 bp, 21 predicted proteins | sample MSEWel2016_03_03_FD_113141 | JGI IMG/M metagenome (GOLD analysis project Ga0163224, IMG submission 113141) | Subsurface microbial communities from deep shales in West Virginia, USA - MSEEL Well Study Marcellus 5H_2016_03_03 ... | reverse complement strand
TTTATTATTAATCTCACTAACAATTATCTCAACCTCTGCCGAAAAGTTTGATTTGATAAATTCAATCTCATCCTTAATTAAGATAGTAACTGGTACAGTAACTACTCCACTATCCTCTTGGGCTACTGCAGAGATATCTACAACCTCTCCTGTCAGCTCTTCTTCTGGTAAAGCCTCCATAGTTATTCTAACCTTCTGCCCTAACTTTAGTTGTCTACTCTCACTCTCATCAACATCAATTTCAACTTCATAAGCACTATTATCTATCACTTGAACTACCGTATCATTTGACTCTACATAATCTCCTTCTTCTACTGCTACTTCAGTAATTATCCCTGTAAAAGGTGCTTTTAGCTTGGTACCCTCTAGAGCCTTTTTAGCAATCTCTAGCTTTAATCTAGCCTCTTCAATCTCTGTTTTGGAGCCACTGATTAGGGTCTGCTCATAATTGTTCTTACTACTTAAATAATCTAACCTCTCATCATCACTATCAATCTCTGCTAAGATCTGACCCTGCTCTACTCTATCACCCTCTTGCACACTGATGCTTTCTATCTCTCCTCCTGTAGCACCACGGCTAGCAAAGGATAAAGAATTCTCTTCAATCGGTTTTACATAACCACTACCTGAAATCGTCTCTTCTAAACTCCCTTTATGAACTGTAATGGTCATATTTCTAGGTCTAGCTGGAGTTGAGCTAGCTGCTTTATTAGCTGAATGCTTTCTCCAAAAGAAAGCTCCCATACCTCCAATTAAGACAATTATTAAAATAATACTAATCCCTCTTTTCAATCTGATTCCCTCCTCTAAAATCTACTTTACCTAAGAATTTTATCAGTTCTAGTTTATTTACTAATAAGCTATCCTCTACTCCGCTGTAATTGATTTTAGCCTCTTTTAAAGAGAGGTCTTTCTCTTTTAACTCAAAATCATCAATTAACCCTATTTTTAACTGTTCCTTAGCTATTTTGGCTTCTAAACTAGCTTTTGCTAAACTAAGCTCCTTTGCTTTTAAGCTGTTCTCATTGAGTTTAAGTTGGTCAATTAGCTGATCCAGTTCTAGACTTAAATCTGTAATTAAATCATCATACTTTCGCTTTAAAGTGGCTAACTCTGCTTGTAAAGTCTCCTCTGTTAACCTCTGTTTTCCAGAGTCAAAAATATTATAAGATAAGCTAACTCCTACACCCCACTGCTTATTACTATCATAGCTACCAGTTAGATCAATATCTGGCTTATCATCAGCCATACTCCATTTTAAATCATCTTTTTTGCTCTGTTGCTCCAAACAGTTTTCAAATATCTCAACACTATTAGCAATACCCAAATCTAACAATCTACTTTTATTTTCTAAGTCAAGCTCTGTAGCTCTAGCCAAATCTTTAATCATTAGCAGATAATCAGAGTCCTCATTTAAAAGCAACTCATCTTCTATATTTAACTTTAATTGACTATAGAAGGATTTCTTAGCCTGCTGATAATTATTAGCTGCTTCCTTTAAGCTATATTGGGCTTGCTGCACTTCTATTTGAGCTGTTAAGATATCTATTTCACTAGCCTCATTAATCTCTTGCTTGGCACTGACCTCCTTGAAATTATTCAAAGCCAATTCATTCTGCTGAACTGCTAGTTCTTGCTTCTCTTTTAAGCGTAATAGATTGAGATAATCACCTAGCCAAGTAATAATCTTAGCTTCCTTTTCTTCTTCTAATTGCTTCTGAGCTACTTGTAAATCTAGCTCTTTGTTAATATAACTCTGCTCTCTTTCTGTAGGTATGCTTGGATAAAGGTTCTGGCTTAAGCTCAATTTAAGACCTGTTTCATCATTGCTTAATTCCTCTTCTGTAGAGTAATTACCTGCCCCATAGAGTTCAGACTCTAAGGTCAACCCCCACCAATAAGTTCTACTACCTGTAATAGAAAATTCAACATCACTTGATTCATCATCAAAATTTAATTCATTAGCATAGCCATCTACAGTTAAATCTAGTTGCCAATCATCTTCTGCTTTCAACTGCTTTAGCTCTCTTTTTATACTCTCTAGATTATCTTGTAGATCTAAAATATCTGAATTATGATTGAGACCTACTGCAATTGCTTCTTCAAGACCAATCTCTCCAGCAAAGGCTACTACATTAAAAGAAGATACTAGAAGCACTGTGACTAATAAAGCTAATGACCTATAACTTAATTTCATCAAGCAACACCTCTACTTGCAAGCCCATATCGATCTGTAGCTGTAATCTATTGAGATAATAGTCTACTATCACTGCTTGATAATTATACTCTGCTTCTAAAAACTCTATCTCTGCTGAAAGTAAATTATCAGCTGACTTTAACCCCTTCTCTTGCTCTTGTTTAACCAGCTGATATTCTTCTCTACTTGCAGCTAATTTAGCTTCTTCTGAATCTATCTTTTTAATTGCTTGTTTAAAGCTATAATAATCCTGTTCTATTGTTATAATTAACTCCTTTTTTGAACTTTCTTTCTCTAACTTAGCAATTTTCAAATTATTTTCAAGCTCTTGTAAATCAAGCTTTGGAGTGGATACTTGTTGGGCTCTTTCTAATTCCCTTTGAGCTAACTCTACAACCTCCTCTTTTACTTGCAGATCAAAACTATTCTTCACAGCACTAGCTATTATCTCAGCTTTATCTAGCTGCCATATCTTCTCTAAAGGCCAAGTCTGTAAGTTAAGGTTCTGTTCTGTATTTAAATCAAGAGTTAATTTAAGGTTTATTAATTTCTCTTGATAATCATCACTTAACTCCTCTAAGCTTAATAGAATCTCATTATAATCATTTTTTTGTTTCAATAGCTCTAAATCATCCTTATAACCTCGCTTTACTGCCAACTCTACCTTATCTAATAAACTCTTTTCTAATTCGACCTTCTTCTCTGTTAATTTTAACTTTTTATTAAGTAATATGAGTTCTGAATACTCTGTTAGCACCTGATTAATAAGCCCAGTCTGACTCTGATAATAATCCTTTTGAGCCTGTAATAAACTTCTCTGCGCTTCTAACTTCGAATAATATGATTGATTAATTAAATTCTCTGCTTGACTTCTCTGATAAGTAAGTTTTGCATTAGCTAAGTCTAATTTTGCAATCTCTAAGTCTATACTATCTTCTAAAGCAATCTGCACAACTTCAAATTTATCTATTCTTTCTTTACTAGCAGCAAATACCGAAATAGAGAGCACAAGAACCATTACTACTAAAAATATTGATACTTTAGTCCCTCTGTTCAACTTCAACTTTAACTCCTCCTTTAACTTATACTATATTTATAGTTATAGTTTAAATAAAAAATATTAAATACCTCTTAGACTAAGATTAGAATTTAATTAGAAAATACCTATCTGATTATAATCAGATAGGTATTTTAAGTTTTTTATATGATTTAAATACTACTCTCTTCCTTATACATTACTCTTTTTAAAGATCTTTTGACTATATTGCTGATATCATCAACTATAGAATACAGTACAGGAATTATTACAAGGGTTAAAATTGTAGAAAATAATAAACCAGCAATTACAACTATAGCCATTGCTTGTTGAGTTTCTCCACCATCACCCATTCCAAAAGATAAAGGCAATAATCCTAAAACTGTTGTTAAAGTAGTCATCATAATTGGTCTTAATCTAATCGGTCCTGCATTTAAAATTGCTTCATCTCTATCCTCTTCTTGACGGCGATGATTAATATAATCAATCATTACAATTGCATTATTAACAACAATCCCTGCTAACATAATTATACCAATAAACCCATACACACTTAAAGCTACTCCAGTAATTGATAATCCTAATACAGCTCCTAATAAAGCTAGAGGAACGGTAAACATAATTACAAAAGGATATATTAAGGATTCAAATTGTGAAGCCATAACCATGTATACTAGAATAACTGCTAAAACCATAGCAAAAGCTAACTGTTTAAAGGAATCATTCATATCTCCTGCATCCCCTCCATAGTCAATACTATATCCAGAAGGAATAGACAAATTATTGATTCTTGTTTCAACATCTTGTTGTACTTCATTCAAACTTCTAGCATAGATATCCATACCAACTGTCACAATCTTCTCTTGATTTTCTCGTTCAATTTCATTAGGTCCTTTTGCCGACTCTATCTCAACAATTTGAGATAGAGGAACAACAACACCACTTGATGATGTTAACAAAATATTCTTTAATTTATTAATAGAATTAGTTTGACTATCCTTCAACTTTAATAAAATATCATACTCTTCCCCATCATCTGTATATTGAGCTACAGTACTACCAGCTAGAGCAGTTTTAACAACAGATGCAATCTCTGCTCTAGTAAATCCTAATTCTTTAGCCAATTTTTCATCAGTTATAATCTGAAACTCTGGTCTACTATCCTCTAAGCTGACAGCAATATTTCTAGTTCCCTCAGTCGCTTTTACTTCTGTTAATACTTTCTGGGATAATTCCATTAAAGTATCTAAACCAGATCCTTTAATGGTAACTTCAATCTCAGAACCACCTCTCCCCTTTCTACCCATCATTGAAGTCTGTGCTACTACATTAATATCAGCTCCTGGAATATCAGCCACCTTATTTCTTATCTCTTCTGCAACTTCAGTAACACTTCTATCTCTTTGATCTAAATCTACCAACTCTAAAGTTATAGTACCTGAATTGTCACTAACAGAACTATAAATTAATTCCATTTCAGGGATATCATAAAGACTACTTTCAACTTCCTTCACTATTGTATCGGTCTTCTCTGTTTTAGTATTTTTAGGCAATTGGACATAAACACTGATACTTCCTTGATCAGTTTTAGGCATATACTCCATTTTTAATGGTATAGTCCCTGTCTTAAGACCTATTCCAAAAAAGATTACAGCTATAAATAATATACCCATAACTAGATATTTATGATTTAAAGACCATCGCAAAATACTCTTATATCCTTTATTAATCATTCCATTTTTATCTTTTGTATCAATACCCTGCTTAACCTGTAATAATTTTGATGATAACATCGGAATAAAAGTTAATGCAACAAATAATGAAGCCAATAAAGAGAAGGTTACTGTCAAGGCTAATGGAGTAAATATCTGAGCTAACATATCTTCTATAAAAACTATTGGAAGAAATACAGCAGCAGTTGTCAAGGTTGAAGCCAATACAGCAGTTCCTACTTCAGCAGTCCCCTCTTTAGCTGCTTTAACTCTAGCCTTTCCTCCTTGTCGATGTCGGTAAATACTCTCTAAAACTACTATTGCATTATCAACTAACATCCCTATCCCTAAAGCCAGTCCCCCTAAGGTCATCATATTTAAACTTAAATCACCAAAATACATTAAAGCAAAGGCAGTAATAACTGAAACTGGAATCGCTGTAGCAATTATTATTGTACTTCTAATATTTCTTAAGAATATCCACAAGATTACAACAGCTAAGATACCACCTAAAATAAAGTTAGCTTTAACATTAGAAATAGAAGCTTCTATAAATTGGGATTCATCAGAAGTAACTTCAACATTGAGTTCAGGCATCTCTTTTTTCAATCTTTCTAGCTCCTGTTTAACCTTCTTAGCTACCTGCACAGTATTACTTCCACTCTGCTTGAGTACACTTAAGCCAATACTTGATTTCCCAAATAAATAACTATATTCATCTACATCTTCATAACCATCCTTTACAAGAGCTATATCAGATAGTTTTACTTTAATTCCAGTGGAAGTAGTGATAATCAAATTTTCAAGTAAATCTAGATTATCAAATTTACCTATAGCCCGTACTGATATTTCCTTATCTCCCTCATCAACTGAACCTACACTAATATTAGAGGTTGCCGCTGTTATACTAGATCTTATATCATCTAAAGTCAATCCATAAGATATTAATTCTTCCTGATCAACTTCAATTTGAATCTCTCTTTCTAAACCACCAGTAACCTCTACTGAAGCAACACCAATTATCTTCTCTAAAGAAGTTTTAAACTTATCCTCTGCTAAATTTTTAAGGGTTTCTAAATCAGTACCAGAAATAGCTACCTCAATAATTGGCTCAGAATTAGGATCAAAAGATAGAATTTGAGGATCTTCAGCATCATCTGGTAAACTATCCTCTATTCTAGAAATTAAATCTCTAAGGTCATTTTTGCTTTCATCTGTATCTGTACCATATTCCATCTCTAATTTTACTAAAGAACTACCTTCTGAACTAGTTGAACTTAGAGTATCAAGACCATCTACTGTAGCAACAGCCTCTTCGATAGGTCTAGTAACTGTCTCTTCAATCTCCTCAGGGCTAGCTCCATCATAGGTAGTTCGAATCATTAAAAAAGGTGTATCTATATCGGGCATTAAATCCAAGGATAACTTATTTAAAGAAATAACCCCAATCAAAATAATTGCTAAAACAATCATTGTAATTGTAACGGGTCGATCTATTGAAAAATCTGACATTTTCATTAGTTATCACCTCTAGTCACTATCTTAACCTTGGATCCTTCTGTTAAATTATCTACTCCTGTTATTACAACTTGATTTCCTATTTTGAGACCTTCTAAAATAGCTACTTCACTTTTAGTAGAAAGTGCAATTTTAACATTAGATTTTATAGCTATATCATTTTCAACTATATAAACATATTTATTACCATTATCTTCTGTTAAAACAGCATTTTGTGGTATAATTATTGCTTCCTTGACTTGATCCGTCTGTAAAGTAACTTTGGCATACATCCCAGCTTTGATAATATTATTCTGATTATTAATTGAAATCTCTACAGGATAACTCTTCTTAGTTGAGTCAGCTACTGGTGAGATATTCTTGATCTCTCCAATAAAGCTTTTTTGCAAAACTTTAAAGTCAACTTGGACTTCTTCTCCGATCTTAATTTTATTGATATTACTTTGACTTATATAAGTAATTAATTTAACTGTATCGATATTAGAGATAGTCATTATTTCGGAATTAGTAAAGACTACCTCTCCTTTTTCAATATCCACACTTGAGACTATTCCATCAATAGGAGCAGTTATTAAAGTATTACTTAAATCTAATTTAGCAGCTTTCAAGCTAGCTTCCCCTTGAGTTACAGCTCCCTTAAGAGCCTTTATCTCCTCTTGAGTAGCACCATCTTTGGTCAGCTTTAATGAATATTTAGCAGATTGATATTGACTTTTAGCTGTAATATAATCATTCTCTGCTTCTTCTAAAGTTTGACTTGAAACGACCCGTTGCTCAAACAAATCCTTCTGTCTTTGATAATTCTTCTGAGCTTGTTGATAAGCAGCTTTAGCACTTGCTAATTCTGCTTCAAGCTGTAATATCTCTTCTTCTTTAGCTCCATTTAATGTTTCCTCCAAATTGGCTTGAGCTATCTGTAAAGAAGCCTTGGCTTGTTCAACTTGGATTAATGCAGAACTATTATCTAAGGCCACCAGCTTATCTCCTTGCTTAACCCTATCTCCAACTTCTACATATACTTTTTTTACTTCTTCTGAAGTTTTTGGAAGGATATTAACTGACCTATCTGCCTTAACTTCTCCAGCAAGGGTAATATAATTGGCTAAACTTCCTTTTTGAGCCTGACTGACTCTTACAGAAAGTACTTTTTCACTACCTTGCTTATTTATAGGTGTAGACTCTGCTGATACAGTTGCTTGCTGGGGGTTACTACAACCTATTGATAATATACCTAAGATTCCTATCAAAATCATTATTGAGATTACTCTTCTATATTCAAATAATTGCTTTCTCATCTCTATACCTCCTAATTAATCTTCTTACCCATGACCTTATCTAAGTTAGCCAAGGTCACATTATAAATATAGATCGCTTCATAATAATCAGTCTGTACCTCTTGGTAAGTAGTTTGAGCTTCTAAAACATCATAACTAGCTACTATTCCTTTTTGATACTTTAACTCTGTCTGACTAAGATTATCTTCTGCTTCTTTTAAAGTCAAGCCCATTAATTTAATACTCTCTTCAGCTTCAGATAAGTTTAAAATTTGAGTCCTGATTTCTAGCTCTATATTATTTTCAAGTTCATCTCTTTGCACTTCATATTTCTCCAACTCTTTTCTAGCCTGCTCAACCTTAGAGTTATTAGCACCACCATCAAATAGATTATAGCTAAGAGTTAAAGCAGCACTCCAGACACCATCACTTATCTTTAATTTATCATCACTAGCATCATATCCACCACTTAAATTAAGACTAGGAGATTTATTAGCCCTAGCATTATCTAAATTTATAGTAGCAATCTCTTCTTCTATATAGAGCATCTTAATATCTGCTCTATATAAAAAGGCATATTCCATCGCCTCTTCAAAATTTATCTCTTCTTTTTTCCAATTAAGCTCTTCACTTAACTCTAAACCAGAGTTACTAGCTAGACCTAAAGTGTTCTTTAAGGTTAATTTATTTAATTCTAAAGAATGCTCTGCCTCTAAGAGATCTTGCTTAGCTTGATTGAGACTGATTTTTGCCTTTAACACATCGGTATTAGTTGAGATACCTGCTTCTCTATTAGCTTGAGCTATCCTGAGATAATCTTGATTTTTAGTAACTGTCTTATTATATAAATTGACCATCTTCTTAGTTTTTAAGATATCATAATACTCTGCAACTACCTCTGCTTTTACTTCTTTTTTCTTTACTTCTAATTCAAACTTAGCAACCTCTATATTCTTCTTAGCTATTTCATAAGAATTCTTTAATAAGCCACCTTGATAGAGTGATTGTTGAAATTCTAAAGCTAAAGAATAAAGGCTGCTACCACTATCACCTCCTGATTTGCTATAATTACTATTTAAATCAATGTTTGGATAAAAATCTGCTTCAGCTTCTTTAAGCTGTTCTTCTGCAATAGCTATATCCTTTTCTAACTCTTTAATCTCATTATTCTGCTTTACTGCCAATTCAATTGCTTGCTTCTGGCTTAATACTAAGCTTTCATTAGAACTAGCGTATGCTGTCGGTATCATAGTTAAACAGAATATAGCTGTAATTATTACTAAAATAAATCTATTATTACTCATCTAGCTCCTCCTTTACATATCTTCTTTTATCTTCTAGTTATAGTATAGTTTATTAAAATTAAAGCTTACTTAAATAAAAATTAAAATTCAATTAAAAAGTCATCTCTTAATTGCTTTATATCTAAAAGTGATCTAAAATAAAAAACTTCTATATTTGCTTTAAAGCAAATATAGAAGTTTTTTATCCATTATTTAAATTTAATTACTCTTTATCAAGTTCAGCTCCCTCTTTAACACTCTCACTTAATTGAATATTTAAGGCATGAACAGATATATTGATTTCAATAGCTGAAAGAATTAAAGATAACATCAGTAATCCAAGTCCTACTGCAAAGACGATTTCTCCAGCCAAATTCTGATTAAAAAATAATAAAAACATAGAGAAAACACAGAAAAACAGAGATAAGATAGCTAAAAATTGCATATTCCTAATCAGTCTAACCCTCTTTTTCAATGACGAGAGCTGAGACTTAATAATATAATCCTTCTCTCCCTTTTCCTTTGCTTTGTCATGGAGATCTCTAATTAAACTAGCCAATATTGAAAACCTATTTGTATATGCCAAAAGCAGAAGTGAAATAGTAGAAAAGATAAGAGCAGGTGTTGTCAAAGTAAATTTCATTTATACCACCTCATAGTTCTAAATTTAGCTCTAAAGCTCTAACTGAATAGTAAATTTCAATCAAAGAAATTAATAAACATAATAAGAAGAATATTATAGCAAATACAAAGGAGATGTTTGCCAAGATAACTTTTTCAAATAATAAAAAGAACATAGATAGTGATGAACAGAAAAGAGAAGAGATCCCTGATAACTGCAATCGCTTAATATAGCTAATTCTCTTAGAAAAAAGTAAAATCTGTTCTTTTAGATATTGTTTCTCTGCAGAATTGCTACTATGTAGATCAACAGATAGCCTTCTTATCATTTTAGAAATTTTAGAGAACCTCCCAGCATAAGCAGACATCAGTAACGAAATGGTAGAAAATAAAAAAGCAGGAGTATTTACTTCTAAAACCAGCTTGATCACCTCCCTAAATCTTAAAAATAATTATAAATTAACTAGATTAGTACTCACTATTAGCAAAAACACCTTTATTTTCGTAATATGAATTTTATTATATCATAAATTTAAAGCTGATATCAAAAGAAACTTCTAATCTCTTCTTGTTTGTCCAACGCAAAAATAACTTTTAATTTAAAATCTACTTTTTTAGATTAAAATAGGAAAAAACCTAGCCGATTAATCGACTAGGTCAATATTATAAGGTTATCCAACTATATTAAGTAAGCTCTCAGTCTCCTCAGTACTAAAGGAGGTCTGATAAGCTGATAACTGTTTATTCATCATCATTGGTGGTCTCTTCTCTTGATTATACTCTTCCATCTCTGCCTCAGTCACACTACCATCCTCATCTTCATCCATCTGAGCAAATAGCTCTTGGGCATCGATATCTTGTCCTATCTTTTCTGATAAGTCACTTACAAAGCTTGAAAATTCAGTCTCACTTAAAGCTTCATCTTCATCCTCATCAAAACTAGACATTACTTCTTCAGTCATAGCACCTGGTGGTGGAGGCTTTGGTCCTGACCCCATCATCGGTGGTCTATTTCCCTGACTAAGCTCTTCTAACTCTGCCTCACTAACACTACCATCCTCATCTTCATCAAGTTGAGCAAATAACTCTTCAGCATCGATATCTTGTCCTATTTTCTCTGATAAGTCACTTGCAAAGCTTGAAAATTCAGTCTCACTTAAAACTTCGTCTTCATCCTCATCAAACTGAGATATAATTTGAAGCTCCCTTCCCAAACCACCAGCTCTCATCTGTTTCATATGTTCTTTAGGACCCATTACACTTTTAAGTTCATCTTGATTAAGTACTCCATCTTCATTCTCATCTGCTTGGGAAAAGAATTCTTCAATATCAATGCTTTTGCCAGTCTCTTCAGAGATCTTCGAAGAGAGTTCTTCCAACTCTGCTTGACTTAAAGCCTCATCTCCATCTTGATCCAAGCTAGATATCAACTCTGCTTCTTTATTTTTTTGTGAAAAATAGCTTGGTACTGAATAACTACTATTAGTTAATCCATTAATCATCATCTCACCCCTTTCATTTTAAATAAATTATTAATTATATTTGCTATTAACAGTATAAATTGCCATGATTAAAACTCCATTAGCTAAAGATTAAAAAATGATTAGAATTTGATTAAAAATCTATTAATAACTTGAATTTTAAATTGAGCCGTCAATCTCTGTATGTGTTGTGCTAACTCTGCCAAGTCATAAGAGGAGTTACTGATTTCAGTAGAAAGATTCTTAAGATTTTAGCTAAAATTATATAGTTTTATAACATATAAACAAAAACCTACCTGCTAATTTAGCAAGTAGGTAGTTTAATGATAATTTTAGTTCCTTGATTTAATTTGCTTTCAACCTTTATTCCCCCTAAGTGACTATCTACTATCCATTTAGCTATAGACAAACCTAAACCAGTTCCTCCACTCTCTCTATTTCTCGATTTATCAGCACGATAAAATCTATCGAAGATATTATTTAGATCCTCTTTAGCAATCCCTATTCCTGTATCAGTTATGATGATTTCTACAAAATCATCTATAGCTCTAGAAGCAATACTTATCTTACCTCCAGACTCTGTGTACTTAATACTATTATCCATTATAATCCTCAAAAGTTGTTTAATTAATTGTTCATCTCCATTAATCCTTACCTTAGCATTATTCTTTAGGATAACTTCATGGTGATCATCTATCAATTCCGTCTCCCTATAAACCTCGGTTATCAAAGCATCTAATTGGAACTCTACCTTTTCAAAACCATCTTTCTCCCTGTCACTCCGAGCCAAAAATAACAATTGCTCCAAAAGCTTTTTCATATTAATGGTCTCTGCTTTAATGGCTTCTATCGACTCATCTAAGACCTCCTGGTTAGACTTGCCCCAACGATCTAATAGATCAATATAACCTTGAATTACTGAGATAGGAGTCCTAAGTTCATGAGAGGCATCAGAAACAAAGGCTTTCTGCTTCTCAATAGACTCTTGTAAGCGGTCGATCATATTATTAAATGTAGTAGCCAACTCCCTTAGTTCATCACTAGGACCCTCACTAACTATTCTCTCATCAAGGTCATTAATTGTTATCTTCTGTGCTGCATCGGTTATCTGACCTATTGGTTTAAGTATTTTTTTGGAGATATAATTACCAACTATTATTGATACTAGAACACCTAAAATATTAGTAGCAATCAATACTAGCATTAAGATATTAAATATATCATCCCTACCAACCAAAGGTAAGCTAACTTGCACATAAAAGCTTTGCTGTTGATAAGTAACCTTAGTATTTAGATAAATTGTCCTTTTAAAGAACTTCTTCTTCTTATCTTCCCAAGGTTTATCTCTCTCTTCTGAAATACTTATTTGACCTAGATTGCTTTTCATATCAATATGTGGACTATGAGGGCTATTTTTTAATAATAGATACCCATCTTCATTATAAATTTTCAAGTCCATAGGTCTTCTGATATTAAGAGCTTCAAAGATATCTTTATTAACAGCTTTTCCTTCCTTTATATAATCAGATACCTCTTGACTGATAGTGATAATATCCCTTTTAATCCTTTGAAAACCAAGGTATCTACTACCATAAAACGTAATCACACTGATAACCATTATCGCTATCGAGAATACAACTGCATAAATCAACGTCAATTTCAAAGAGATTGGTATACTCTTCTTCCAAAATTTTAATTCATTAATCCTTGATAACATAGCCGACCCCTCTTACTGTATGAATATAATTTTGATTATTTTTGTCATCAATTTTAGAACGTAAATATCTAATATAGACATCGACAATATTGGTATCTCCAGGATAATCATAGCCCCAGACCTCTTCAATAATCTGATCTCTTGTCAATACTAACCCTTTATTCTTTAATAAATATACCAATAAATCATATTCAGTCTTAGTTAAATCAACCGACTCTCCATCGATAGTTAACTGCCTAATATCAGTATTGATAGACAATCCCTTGATAGATAAGGTATTGTCTTGAATATCGCCTGTCTTATTTCTACGTAATATCCCTCTCATTCTAGCTAATAATTCCTCGATTGCAAAGGGTTTGGTTATATAATCATGGGCTCCTAAATCCAATCCCATAACCTTATCCATCACTTGATCCTTGGCAGTAAGCATAATAATTAGGATATCAGAGTTCTTTCTTACTCTTCGACAGATCTCCATTCCACTAAGACTTGGTAACATCAAATCTAATAATACTAAATCAAAGTCACCATTATTTATCTTTTCTAAGCCTTCTCTACCATCATAACTTAAGTCCACCTCATAGCCTTCATGCTTCAATTCCAGCTCTAAAAAACGTGCTATCTTCTTTTCATCTTCTATGATAATAATTTTATGTTTTTTCATTATAACCCCCTGAATTAATAGATAACTATATTATAATAAAGTCTATCAGATTTAAATTAGAAAAGACTTAATTGAAGATTAGAAATTGATTAAAAAGTTTTTAATATCTTTATCTTATTATTCTATGTTTAGATTATAATTACCTTTTATATAGTCATAAATGACCAAGTAATAACTAAACATCTAATTTCTGATCTCTTCTCTGCTGCAATTCTTTATGAACGGTAACTGGGTCGATATGAATCAAAATCTCTTGTATGTTATTTATACTATCTTTAATCCTCTCTTCTGCCCTCCTAGAGATCTTATGCCCTTCTACAACACTTAGCTCATCTTCGACTACAACACGCAAGTCTATAAAGATATCTGGTCCATGGCTTCTCACCCTCAAATCTCTAATATCTATTATCCCCTCACTAGTACAAACTACTTCTCTAATCTGCTGATAAAGTTCATCATCTACCTTATCCATTAACTCATTAACAGCCTCCATAAAAATCTCATAGCCCATATGAAGGATAAATAATGCTACTACCAAACCTGCTACTGGATCAGCAATTAAATAACCTAGCTTAGCCCCTATTACTCCAATTAAAGCAGCTATTGATGATAAAGAATCAGATCGATGATGCTGAGCATCTGCAATCAAAGCCTTGTTATTTATCCGTTTTCCCTCTTTATAGGTATATCGATACATCAACTCTTTAACTATAATTGAGATCAAAGCTATCCAAAGATTTGCTACTCCTGGCTCCTTGATATCATTATTAATAATAGTCATTATGCTGCCTTTAATAATAATTAAGCCTGTTAAAAATAATAAAACACCTATGAACTTAGCTGCAATTGTCTCCACCTTACCATGTCCATAAGGATGCTCTCGGTCGGCAGGCTCACGAGAAATCCTAATTGCTATCCAGACTGCTAAGGTTGAAATTACATCAGAGATAGAATGGATACCATCGGCTACAATCGCCTGACTAAAGCAGATAAAACCTACCAGTACCTTAGCAATTGATAAGATAAAATTAACTGTCAAAGTCACTAAAGTTACCTTCTTACTACTTTGATATCGCTCTTCTGGATTCATGATACTCCTCCCTTAAAATTATAAGTTATATAAACTACTACACTTTTTTATCAATCACTTATTTATATGTGCAACCTTTGAAATTTGTTAAATTAATTAAAAATCTTATATAAATAATCATAATTCTAATAATCATTTTCAAAATAACATTGCCTTTTGAATTGATTATTCCTTTCTTTTAAATTAAAAACCAGAGGGATATCCCTCTGGTTATAAAAACTATATATTAAATTTAACCCAAATCTTGATTAGAAAAAGAACCCCATAATAAATCATCAGCCTTCTTAATGATTACATCTCCATCTAAGTTACTCATGATTACCTCAATATCCTTTCCAAATTCGACAATTACCTGGCGGCAGGCCCCACAAGGAGGACAAGCCCTTTTGGTATCAGCAACAATAGCAATCGCTTCAAATTCCATTTCACCTTCAGATATAGCTTTAAAAATTGCTGTTCTTTCAGCACAGTTACTTAGACCATAAGAAGAGTTCTCTACATTGCACCCAGTGTAGATTTCTCCATCTTTAGTCAATAAAGCCGCTCCTACTTTGAAGTTAGAGTAAGGGACATAAGCCTTTTTTCTTGCTTCAGTCGCCTTCTCTACTAGCTCTTTAGTCTTATCTTTTATCATCAATAACTCCCCCTCAGCAATTAAGTTAGACGTCTAACGACTTTTTCAAAAAAATTATAATTATATTTAGAAGTACTATATACTTATTATAACAAAGTAAGCTATCTTCTAAAAGGATATTTTCATAAAATTATTGATAAATCTTTAATATAGTTAAAAACTATTAGTAACTAACAAAGAAGAAAGAACTAATAATAAAATTATTATTAGTTCTTTACTTATACTTATACTTATACTTATCTCTATCAGTTTTTATAAACTCTTTTCTATAATCTTCTTTCCTTCTTCTGATACAAAAATAACCTTTTTGATCCCCTTAACCTCTGATAAAGGTATTTTGACAATATCATAAGGATGAGTTATAACCTGTGTAACTATATCTGTAGCCGCTGGACTCACAGCCTTTACTACAACAGCCAATTTATCATCCTGCTTTCTAATCTGTTTAATCTTTATTCCATAACCACCAGTTGCTTGCTCCCCTAAACTAACATATATACCTAGTTGATCTTTAAAACTTAAACCTTTAATCCCTCGCAATTCCTCTTGTAAGTTCAAGAGATTGTCCTCTGTAATAAGAATGAATTCAGCATCCTTTGGATATTTATTCTGTTGCCACTGCCCTTCTAATTCCTCAGGGTTCTTATAAAGTAGTTCTCCTCCTTGCAGTATATCCTGATTACACCCAGCAATCACCAACATGGCTAATAATAACAAAACCAACTTCAATTTCATATCAATGCTCCTTCTATCTATAATTTAAAAAATTAATTTTATAGAGTAATTAACAAAGAGACCTTAATTCTATTATAACAGACAAATTTGATGAAATTGTGACATAAACTTGATATATCTAATAACTATTAAATATAAGTGAAAAGAACCCCCAAGATACCCGAAATTACAATTACCCCAATAGGATGTAACTTCACCTTAGCCAATAGAACTAGTGCTATTATCCCGATAATAATACCATCAATTCCTATAATCACCTCTTTACCTATGGAAATAACTGCTACCATAATCAGTCCTACCACTGCAGGCCTTATTCCTTGCCAAGCACCCTCTACTAGAGGATGATTACTGAACTTGTCTAGTAATTTAGCCACAATCGTAATAATTATTAAAGAAGGAGCAATTAGCCCAAAAGTACTCATCGCTGTACCAAAAAAACCAGCGACCTTGTAACCAACAAAGGTAGCATTATTGATAGCAACTGCTCCAGGGGTCATCTGGGAAACAGCTACAATATCGACAAATTGATCTATAGTCAACCAACCATGGGCTACCATCTCCTCTTGAATTAGAGGTATCATCGCATACCCTCCACCAAAGGTAAATAATCCTATTTTAAAAAATGTTAAAAATAGCTCAATCAGTATCATCATTATACTCCTTAGTCTTAGTAATTGAAGTTATCATTCCAATTATTCCAGCAAATCCAATCAATACTATGGGATGTAATTTAAAGACTAAAATCCCCAATACCACCCCCAAGGTATAAATCAGACTACTATAATTGACAATAGCCTTCTTACTCATCTTATATCCTGCCCAAAAAATTAAAACCACAACAGCAGATCTAACCCCCTTAAACAAAGCTTCTACCCACTGATTTCCTTGAAGATTGAGCAGCAGCTGAGCAATTGACAAAATAATTAGTATCGAAGGTAAACTAATTGCTAAAACAGAGGTCAATGCCCCTAGTATTCCTCTTAATTTGTAGCCTATAAATAAAGAAGAATTAACCGCTATTACTCCTGGTATACCTTGAACTACTGCAATAATATCGATAAATTCTTCCTCAGTCAATAGTCCCTTTTGCTCAACTAATTCTTTCTCAATTAGAGGAATCATCGCATATCCTCCACCAAAGGTAAATCCACCAATTCTCATAAAAGTACTAAATAGTTCTCTTAATTTTATCTGCTTCATATAAGCTCCCTTCAACATTAATCAACATTCACTTAATAACCAAATTATTACAACCTAATCATATAAAAGAGCAGACTTGCAAGTCTGCTCTTTTATATTTCTAGCTAATCCATATTTAATTATATTATAATTCTCTATCCCTTTCAATATACCACTCAAAATTTCTAAACAAACAACAAATTAATTGACCATTACTAAATAATTATCTACATTTCTATTATAATTTAGAGATTTTAACTTTTCTAAAGCCTGATTAAGTAATTGTCTAATCCTCTCTCTAGAGAGATTTAATCTACTAGCTATCTCTTGAAAGGTTCTCTCTCGACCATCATCTAAACCAAACCTTAATTTGACAATCAACTCTTCACGCTTACTTAAATACTTCAATAAGTTCTTAATAACCTCTTTTAAATCCTCTTTTAAGACCTTGTCCACTAAATTAAATTCACTAGGAATTAAAGTAAAGAAGTCATCCTCCTGCTCCTCACCTATCTTATTATCTAAAGAAGAGACATCCTGCTTTAATTCTATTAAATCATAGACCTTATCTACTGGTAAATCCAACTCTTCAGAGAGCTCCTCTGGGGTAGCCTCCCGTTGTAAGTTAGCCCGCATATAATCTTGAGCTCTCTTTAATCTATTGATGTCATTTTGAATCTGAAAAGAGAGTCTAATTGTTCTGCCATGGCGTTTGATAGCACGCCTTACCTTCTGCTCTATCCACCAAGTAGCATAAGTACTGAATCTATAACCTTTACTATAATCAAACTTCTCTACTGCTTTAATCAACCCAATATTTCCCTCTTGAATCAAATCCAATAAATCTAAGCCTTGACCTGTATACCTTTTAGCAATACTTATTACTAGCCTAAGATTATAATTGATCAACTTCTCTTTTGCCTCTTTATCCCCTTGAGAGATTAATAGTCCTAATTTCTGTTCATCCTCCCAATTCAATAATTTGTGTTCACTCTCTTGAAAATATATATTGGTTAAATTCATTATTATCAACTCCCTTATTAAGCTTAATTATTATCTATTATAAATAAATTATTAGACCAAAATAATAGTATTTGAAAGATAGTCCCTTTATCTTACATTTATATTATAAATAATAATCTTTACGAAAGTATGACAATAATAAATTTTCTTATAAAAAAACTATATCTTAAGACTATTAGTCTTAAGATATAGTTTTTTTAATTAAATATAATAACTTATATTAGCTAGAGGTATGTGAATTCAAGAGGAGATTTTACTCGTTACTCGTCACTGATTACTAAAGTATTGAAATATCTCGATTAAATTCAACTTTAGACTTAAAACAAAAATAAGGCTAATTCTATCAAAATAGTAGAGATTAACCCCAATATAGCTCTAACATATAAGTATAAACTTTCCCCCTTAACACCAAATAGATAGACCTTTTGCCTAAATGGTCTCCTTCAATCCAGCCAAATCCTTAATCACTATCTTCTGCCTAGAAACCAAAACTAGACCCTCATCTTTGAATTTATTTAAGGTTCGAGATACCGTCTCTCGTGAGGTTCCAATTAAGCTAGCCAATTCCTGTTGGGTCAAAGATAGATTTATCTCCACCTTAGTCTCATCACCGACACCATGCTCTTGAGCCAAATAGACCAAAGCACTTGCTGTTCGGCTGGTAGTATCCTTTAGCCCCAAGTTTCTTATCCGCTGTTGTGCTCTTCTTAATCTTTTACTCATTACCTTCAATATTTTTAGAGCAATCTCAGGAATTCTATACATTAATTTTTCAATATCTCTACCATTAATTATTCCTACCTCTGTATCCTCCATCGTAATTGCAGTAGCAGGATAATTGCCATCATCAAATAAAACTACTTCAGCAAAGATGTCCCCAGTCTTTACTATATTGATAATCTGCTCTTCACCACTTTCTACCATCTTAATCAGTTTCACCTTCCCAGATTTCACAAGATATAGAGACTCCCCTAAGTCACCCTCAAAGAAGATGATTTCCCCCTTCTTATAGCTTTTAGTGATGATTAGCTTGCTTATCTCAATTAACTTCTCACTATCCAATTCAGAAAAATAAGGATGTTCCTTTAGAATATCTTTTTCCATCCAATCCCCTCCTTATTAATCTATTATAAGCTATATTTCTTTAATTGCAAGAAAACCCCCCTGTTAAACGCTGAAGTTGCCTTAGGGTAATAAAAGGATATGCCTATACTAATACTATTTTATCTTTAAAACCTCATTAGAGCTATAACTCTGCTTCAACTTAAATTTTAATCCCTCTTTTCTCTGCTTTTCTGCTACCTTTTTAATCACATCAGAAGAGCTATACCTTCTTTTATCATTAATCAATTCCTGACTAGATAAAATATAGATTTCTTCCATCTTAGATTGAACTATCATCCACTCTTGATCTAGCATATCACTGACAGAGTTAATTGGCATTTTAATTGTATTAGACTCTAATATTGAGTGAAATTCTCCCTCTTTATCTAAAGCACCTAACCTTACTAGGTAAGTATTATTAACTTCTAAATCATTCAAGTAACAACTATCATCTGCTAATTTAATCCCAATCTCATAATAATTATTATAATTTCTATCAAGGCTTAGATTATAAACTCTTAAAACTAATACATCATCATCGATATCTTCATATCCCAATTGTGATAATAATTGATCTAGTCTCCCAGTTGAATACTCCCAATATAAATGGGCTGTCTTAGGATTTTTAACCTGTAGAACAATCTTATCTATACCATATTTTTTAGGAAGGTGATATTGATCTTTCAAATTATTTTGATAGAAATCTTTTTTAGAAGCTTTTTCATCACCTTGGCTACTTAATGTTTCACCCCCTTCTAATTGATTCACATTCAAACCCTTAACCTCTTCCATATCTTATAACCTCCTTATGAAATCCCTTGCTAACAACTGTAATATATTTATTTATCAGCAGATGATTAAAGAACATATTTTTTTGGGAAAAATAATTTTATAATTTTCTGATAATTGATTTAATGACTCCTAATTAAATTTCTAATTACATAGCTATAAGATTATAATTAGATATTTGCACTCTATAAATATTTAAGGAGCACACTTTAATGTACTCCTTAATTAAATTCAATTATAGGATAATTTGATTTGATTCGATCATCACATGAAATTTATCGGATCGATCAACTACACCTAGTTTAGCTAAATATTTATGACCTTGCTTTAAATTATTTATGTAGCAGCTATCATCAGCAAAACTAACTTCTAAGTTACTATAATCCTCAAGATTATTACCTTCTGTTAAATCATAGATTCTTAGTAATAAATTAACCTTTCTTATGTCCTCATATCCTGCACTAAAAGCAGCTTTATTAATCTTATCAAAGGTATATTCCCAGTATGCATAAACAGTTATAGGGTTTTTAGCTTCTAAAAATAGCTTATTACTATTATAATTATCTGGAATAGTGTAGTGGCTATTAATACTCTTTGCTGATAAATTGGCTCTTTTCTGTTGATTTAGCTGACTTGTGCTAACAGAACCTTCTAACAAATAATTCATCCCTTCTAATCGATCGAAATATAATTCTCTAATCTCTGACATATCCTCTCTCTCCTCTATAAAGATCTTTTTATAGTTATCAACAATCAGCCAATATTAAAAAAACTCATCTTTTTATTACAAATAACCTATATCAGTTATAACATTTATAATAAATTAGTCTATCTACTAAAGTATATTGAGACATATTCAAAATATTACTATAAGCCAAATTATTTCTTAAAACAAATATCAATGAAATTAGATTATTATAATAGTTGATGCCACAGAATAAATTCTGTGGCTTATTAATGCTTATTCAATTTAGCTAAAACTTATAATTTTATAATAATGTTATAGAAGGCTGTTGAACCTTAGTTGCTTCATCTACCTTAACTACCTTCTTCTCTTCTATAGATTTTAAAATTGCCAAGACAGTTTTAAGATCACCAAATTCAACCTCTGGAGCAACTGAAATACTCTCTTGAAGAGTGAAGTCTTTATAGAAATTTAACAGCTCATTATAAAACCCTCGTTCAGGCTTAAAAGAAATCTGTTCTGAACTGCCATTATTATAAAAGACATTGACTATACCAGATTTTCTCTCTTCTAAATAAATCATTCCCTCAGTTCCAAAGATTCTTGTCCCTAACAATGGGCGTTGAGCCTCTTGTCCACTTGGAAAATAGGAGAACTGTCCAACCACACCACTTTTAAACTCCATATTGACATGGGCAGAACGATAGGGCATGTAATCCTCCTGTTGAGGTTGACCAAAGGCCTGTAAATTATCTATAGCCCCAAAGATGTGTCGAATCCCAGCTAGATTATGGATAGCACCATCTAATAATCTACCACCAGGAAAGTCAGGATGCTGTCGCCATTCTTTAGCTGCAAAGGTATTACCTAACATATCTTTAGGAAAATCAGTGATATAATTGCTGATAAAGTAGATTACATCACCAATTTTACCTTGCTTAATTATATCCCTAATAATATTATTCTCTTCATTATATCTAAAGTTTTCAGCAATCATGACCTTAATCTTATACATATCAGCAAATTCGGTAAATTCTAAAGCATCTTCTAAATTGGTGGCAAGGGGTTTTTCACAGATGATATTGACCCCTACTTGGGCTATATCTTCTGCTACTGGGAAGTTATCCTCAATAGGAACCATGATATCCACAGCATCTAAAGTCTCCCGATTAATCATCTCTCTATAATCAGTATAGGCCTTATCTTGGCCAAGAGAGACCATTTGAGTAGCTTTCACTGCCTTATTCTTATCAACATCACAGCAAGCAACTATCTCATACTTATCTTGAAGTTCTTGATAAGCTGGATAATGTAATCTTTCCCAAGCTAATCCGCACCCAATAATCGCTACTTTTACTTTTTGCAAATTTATCAACTCCTATAATATCTCTTAGTTTGATAATTGATTTTTAAAACTTAATTAATCTATACAATTATATCTTGTGCCTCAATCATTATCTTTATACTTAGCTAGTTTTAACAATTAAAGAACAGCTATTTTCATTATAATTAGCATACTAGAAAGATATTAAGAGAGTAACAAGTGACGAGAAGAGATTTTTACTCGTTATCCGCCACTTGTCACTGATTACTAAAGTGTCGTAATATACCCATAATCCGCTATTTTATATACTCTAGTTTAAATCAAAGAATAATATTAATCAACTTAGATATAATAAACAAAGTAACTTCATTAAGTTAATTCTATACAGAAAGGATTGCAGATGAAAAAGACTACTAATTTAATTTTACTAACTATTATCTTAACTTGTATTATCTTCTTTATGTCAGGATGTATGAAGCTTAGAGTAAATCTATCTTTAAATAGAGATGGAAGTGGAGATATTGAATATATTCTAGCAACTCCTCCATCAATCTATCATCTAATCTCCGAAAATCCAGAGGAATTAAGAAAAATTAAGAAAACTGCCAAAAAGACTGGTTATACTATCAGTGATTTTAAGAGCAATGAATATCTTGGAATAAGATTAAAACAGAGCTTTAATGATATAACTAAGATTAAAAATCCTGTTATCTTAATCGAAGCCTTTAAGAAGAATTATGCTAATGATAAGTTTCATCCTGATAACTTAACTACTCCTGATATAGATATTAAGAGATCCTTCGTTTATACTTATTATACCTACCAGCAAGAGCTTGATTTGAGTAATTATACTGGAAAAGAGAATAAAATCCCAGGAATAACTCCTTCAGTGCTAAACAAGATTGACTTAGGGATGAAATTGACTCTGCCAGTCAAAATTTTAGAGCATAATGCCGATCTTGTTAAAAATCAAGGAAAAACCTTAGTCTGGAACTTTATCCCTGCTAAAAAACAGAGGATATATTTGAAAGTAGCAGTATTAAATACTGTCAATATCATCAGTACAGCAATTGCTTCCCTGATAGTTCTTTTTATTGGAATCTTAGTCTTTATGAAAAAGGGTAGAGTAAAATAATATTAAGAATGACTTGAAATAAAGATAACTGACCAGTTCTTTATAATGATCAGGTATCAAATACTTATCTACAATTATTTATTTCGATATAACCATATTTATCCTTCACATCTTAAATAAGATATTCTTTAGTAAAGAGTGGATAATTTTAAAAATCATATTAGCAGTTTCAGGTTAACTAAGACCCTAATCTAAAGTTTAAAGTGTATAATCTAAATAGTTGACATCCTTTATATAGATGATAGAATAAAGAAAGATTCTATTATAGAAAGGTGATTTAATGTATTCTAATTTAATAAATAAAATCAACATTAACTTAAAAAATCATATTGAAAATAATATAATACCTCTATATGACAACTTTGACAAAGCCCATAGCAGAAGACATGTCAATATAGTAATTAATAAGTCTCTCCACTTAGCTTCTTTACTTAAAGTAA
>Ga0163224_100023_pt1 | contig 26022 bp, 27 predicted proteins | sample MSEWel2016_03_03_FD_113141 | JGI IMG/M metagenome (GOLD analysis project Ga0163224, IMG submission 113141) | Subsurface microbial communities from deep shales in West Virginia, USA - MSEEL Well Study Marcellus 5H_2016_03_03 ... | reverse complement strand
ATTCACTAGGCTCATTATATTTATCAACGTCATAGTTTGTCCCACCAGTTTCTAATTGAGTAATTACATACTCACCAATCATAAAGTTATAGTAATTATCATCTTGATCCTTTACTTTAATCAACATTGCTTCTTTAGAGATTGGTTCATTCATTCCAATAGATTTATCATTAGCTAAGCCTCCTACTGATTCTTTAGCCAATGAGGGATAGATTAATGGCTCTTGATTCTTCTCCTGCATTATATTAGTGATTAATTTACATGAATCATAACCAGAATCATAACCAGCATACTTAATATTGATTGATTTCATAATCTCATTACCTCCTATGATTTATGTAGTACAACCTTAGTATATCATGGTAGGATTGAGTTGTAAATAAAAATATCCGATATTACCCGATAAAAATAAAATCAGTTGGCTAAATAGTCGGGCGATGTCGGGTTTATAATTTCATAATAAATTAACTTATCTTTGGAAAAATAAATCATAGAATATTTTATCAGGAGGTTACTAATGAATAATGAACTACTTTCCCAACATTATTTAATCTTAATTACTACCTCAACAATCATTGGCACTTTAGCCCGCATCAGTGTACTCAAACAGGACTATCGCCAATATCCTAGCTATCCTAATGGCTATATGATTCATATTATTACAGCATTTATAGCTTCAGCCTTAGGAGCAGTAGCTATTCCAGCATTATTAACTAAAAATTTTGTCGCAGTTACCTTCTTATCCTTAGCAATTCAACAATTTCGTGATATTAGAAAGATGGAGCGAAATAGTCTTCAGGACTTAGAAGAGACTGAATATACCTATCGTGGTTCAGCCTATATTGATGGAATAGCCAAAACTTTTGAAGCCAGAAACTATTTTGCTTTAATAGTTTCTTTCATGTCAGCCTTAACTATTCAGTTGATTAATCGTCAGTTGGTCTTAATCAATATTTTAAGTGCTATTATTACAGGAGTTATAGTCACTTTTATCTTAAATAGATTCTCTAAAGGGAAGACTGTAGGAGATATAGCAGAGGTCAAAAAAGGAAAAGTAGAAGTAAGAGGTTCAGAACTATATGTAGATGATATCTATGTTTCTAATATTCTAGGTAGTGAAAATGCTCGGAAGATGTATCAGAAGGAAGGGATAGCAGCAGTTATCTATCCAAAGGAGAATCACTTTAGAATTACTCTAGATAACTTTGGTCAACGCCAAGCTATACTTTTTGAAGCCACTCGTGCCTTAGGAGTGAAACGTTATCATTTTACTAGAAAAGAGTATCAAAAGGGAAGAGTAATTATCTCTTTAGTTCCTATCATTCAAGATACTGATGCTCTAATCGAAGCCATTAAAAAAGCACCTCTATTAGAGAATGTTAAAAAGAGCCATAAAGTAATGGATACTAACTTAATGGGGAGGAAATAAAGGGTGGGTAGAGAAGCTAATATGCAGCCAAATTATCAAATCTTAGCCTATATTACTACCAATAAAGAGAGAATATTAACTGGAGGAACATTAAACTTATTTGCCAAAGATAAAGAAGAACAACAAGAGCTAACTAAAGACATAGCCAAAGCTATGAAAGCCGATGTAGTAGAATTGCATTGTGGAGATTATATGGTGATTAAAGTATAAAAATGAGGTTAATTTTAACCTCATTTTTATAAATATCTACTAACCATTTACCTAACAATACTAACTTTTAGCTCTAGTAATTCTCATTGCATTTAACACAGCTAATAAAGCTACACCTACATCAGCAAAGACTGCTTCCCACATAGTAGCCATTCCAAAAGCCCCCATTGTCAGCACAATCCCTTTAACAATAAAGGCTAAAGCGATATTCTGCCAGACTACCTTACGAGTAAACTTAGCCACATTAATTGCATCAACCAAATTACTTGGTTTATCTTTCATCAAGACCACATCAGCAGCCTCAATTGCTGCATCAGATCCTAATCCTCCCATAGCTACTCCAATATCAGCTCTAGCCAAGACAGGAGCATCATTGATACCATCACCTACAAAGATTAACTTATCATCTTCCTTAGTTAATAACTTTTCTACCTCACTGACCTTATCTTGAGGTAATAATTCAGCTCGATAATCATCTAAACCTAACTCAGCAGCTACACTCTTAGCAACCTGCTCATTATCACCTGTCAACATTACTATCTTCTCTACACCAAAATCTCTTAAACCTTTAATAGCACCCTTAGCATCCTCTTTAATACTATCTGAGATTAAGATATAACCTAGATACTGATTATCACTAGCTACATGAACCACTGTTCCAGCCTTATCAGGCTTAATATATTCAATCTTTTCTCTTTCCATTAGCTTATGATTACCTGCTAATACCTCTTGATTATCAATACTTACCTTCAATCCATGCCCTGCAATCTCTTGATAGTTGCTAAGCTGACTAGCATTAATTTGACCATCATAAGCCTCTAAAATAGAAACTGCAATTGGGTGATTAGAGTTACTTTCAGCCTTAGCCGCTACTTCCAATAGTTCTTCCTTACTAAAATCTTCTGCTGCTACAATATCAGTTACCTTAAAAGTACCCTCAGTTAAGGTACCTGTCTTATCCATTACTACAGTTTTAACACTATTTAAAGCCTCTAAATAGTTTCCACCTTTAACTAAGACACCTTGCTTAGAAGCTGCTCCAATTCCTCCAAAGAAGCCTAAAGGAATAGAAACTACTAAAGCACAAGGACAAGAAACAACTAAGAATACTAATGCCCGATAAATCCACTGACTAAAGCTAGCCCCTGAGATAAATAAAGGTGGCAATACAGCCAAAGCTAAAGCAGAAAATACAACAACTGGCGTATAGTAACGAGCAAATTTAGTAATAAAGTTCTCAGTAGGAGCCTTTTCACTAGCAGCATTCTCTACTAATTCTAAAATCTTATTTACAGTAGACTCACCAAAATCCGAACTAACCTTAACTGTTAATAAACCATCTTTATTAATAAAACCACTTAAGACCTCTTCACCTTGCTTTACCTTACGAGGAACAGATTCACCAGTTAAAGCAGAGGTATCTACCATAGACTCTCCTTCAATAATCTCACCATCTAAAGGAACCTTTTCTCCTGGTTTAACTACAATTATATCTCCAACTTCAACTTGATTAGGATCAACTTTTTTCATCTCACCATCAACCTTTAAATTAGCATAATCAGGTCTGATATCCATCAAAGACTTAATAGAACGACGAGAACGGTTAACAGCTATATCTTGGAATAGCTCTCCAACCTCATAAAATAACATTACTGCTACTCCTTCAGGAAACTCCTTAATCGCAAAAGCACCAATAGTAGCTACACTCATTAAGAAGTTTTCATCAAAAATCTGTCCTCTAGAGATATTTCTAGCAGATTTAGCTAGTACCTTCCCACCAATAGTTAAGTATGCAATACCATACAGAGCCAGCTCTCCCCAAAGGTTAAGCTTTAATAATAAAGCTGCTATAAAGAAGACAGAACCAATTCCTAATCTAATAAATTCAGATTTTAAATTACTATTATCATCATGACTATGACCATGCCCCTCATTTGTTGATTCTTCTTCATTAACCTTAACACCAGGCTCTATCTCTTTAATTACTCTTTTAGTCGCTTCTACAGCAGAATCTAAATGACTAAAATGATGTACCTTAATCTTCAACTTTTGAGCCGCAAAATTCAAATGAGCCTGACTAATCCCTTCTAATTCATTAAGTTTTCGTTCAATCTTAGCTGCACAATCAGCACAACCTAGCCCTTCTAAAATTAATGTCTTCTCATTATCACCACTTTCACCTTTAATCTTAGCCTTAACACCTGGTTCTATCTCATCAACCAATTTGGCTATTTTCTTAGCAGTCTGGTCTATATCTCCACTAACTTCAACCTCTAAAGTCTTCATCGCAAAATTCATCTTACTCCCTTTAACCTCTTTTAATTCACCTACCTGCTTTTCTATCTTACTAGCACAGCTAGCACAATTTAATCCTTCTAAAATAAATTTCTCTTTACTTAAAGCTCTTGCTTCCATAGATATACCTCCTTTTAAAATACACGAACACCTACTCAGATATTATTTAAAAAAATATGATTACTTGTTCATATATTCATTATATGACTTATCTTTTCTAATGTCAACAAAAAATCAAATTCTTATCTCTCTTCCATTACATGGTCTAAACCTTGACAGAATAACTGTAAGATATGGTGATCATCTAGAGAGTAATAGACTGTCCTTCCCTCCTTACGATACTTAACTAGATTCAGATCCCTTAACTTTCGTAATTGATGGGAGATAGCTGATTGAGTCATCTTTAATAACTCAGAGATATCACAGACACATAACTCTTGATTAGCTAAGGCATTGATAATCTTCAATCTAGTAGGATCTCCTAATACTTTAAAGGTATCACCTAGCCTTTGTATTGTGTCTTCAGCTAGTTCTTGGTCTTTTACTTCTGCAATCCTATTTAGATTAGGACAATACTCCTGACAGATTAAAATATCCTTTTTACTCATTACTAGCACTTCCTTTCTTTATTATTCTCAAATTTTCCTCTCTTAATCCAAGCTATAGTAGTTATTATAGAGATAGCTACTAGAAAAAGATTCTCTAAGCTACTACCAAAACTATAATAAAAACTCTCTTCTCTATCTGCTAAAGCCAGCTTATAATTAAAACTTATTGTTTCAAATAACTTAGTTTTAAATAATACTTCACCCTTATTATTAATAATACCACTAATTCCTGTATTACCCACCTTAACTACTGGAACTTGATATTCTACTGCTCTAAAGATTGCTGCCTGTAAGACTTGTAAAGGAGCACTACTTCTACCAAACCAAGCCTCATTAGAGATATTAATTATCATATCCTCTTGTTTGTATAACCTTCTTACAAAAGAGGAATTTAAAATCTCAGAACAAATAGGTGAGATCCAACTAAAACCATTTAACTCAAAGTTAGATAACTCTTCTCCTTTATTTAAATGATTCATATTCTTCTGAATTATATTAGGAATCAATTGAGGAAAAGGCACATACTCACCAAAGGGAACTAATCTATGCTTACTATACCTAGCTATAATATCCCTTTTCTCTCCAAATAAAAAGGCACTATTATAAATCTTCTCACCTTCTCTTGCAAATCCCCCAATAAATAAAGGTGTATTCTTTGGTAAACCAAAAGGAAAACCTCTATCCTCATAATAACTTCTTAAAATAGCCGTCTCAGGCCAAACTAATAAGTCTAAATCACCTTTATTCAACTCTTTAGTCGATAAATCCAGAATCTTATTACTAATATCACTTTGCATTTTAGGGTTCATCTTTATATTTTGAGCAATATTTGGTTGTATCACTCCAATATTTATCTCTTTTTTACTAATAACATCTTCTTTTAAAGAAGAACTTCCATAAAAGAAAGTTCCACTAAAGATTAATATTCCAATTAATAAATAATTTAATTTCCTATCTCTAATAGCCAAATAAATTAAAGTATTGACCACTACTATTATAAAAGAAACTAAATAAACTCCTCCATAAGTTGCTAATTGAATCAATTCTGTTTTAAAACTCTGGGAGTAGCCTAAAAAGCCAAAGAGATATTCTAAGGAAAATTTACTTCTTAAGATTTCAATTCCTGTCCATAAAATAGGAGCAGCAATCAAAAGAGGAATCTTTAATTTATTTATCCATAACTCTAATAAAGTAGTAAACAATCCAAAATAAATTGCTATTAATCCTAAAGCTAGAATAGTAATGATGTAACAGAGCCACAAAGGATAACCACTAAAATTTAATAGAGGATAGACCAACCACCTACCACTAACTATTAACATAGCTAATCCAAAACTCCAGCCCAATTTAAAAGCACTACCTTCTTTCTTATCTAAAACATAAATTAGTGGGATTAACCCTATCCAGCTTAACAGATATAAATTGGAGTATTCCAAAGTTAAACCGACTGCTATTCCTGAAATTATAACATATAAATAGTTCATAAATACTCCTCCATCTAAAGTTTCTATTGGTGCTTCATCTTACCCCTCCCAACAATACTTAATAAAATAAAATTATCAACAAACCAAGCCCCCAACAATAATAAGCGAATAAACTCAACCTCTCTTGTTTAATCAATTTCACCAGTAAACCAATAGCAAAATAACCAGATATCATAGCAGCCAAAGTGCCTGCAAGTACTTCTACTAAATTAATCTCTCCAAGACCCACAGTAGTAAAATTCTTAATCTGCAGTAATGTTGCTCCTAAAATTACTGGTATTGATAATAAAAACGAAAATTTAGCAGCTGTTTTTCTATCTAATCCCTTTAATAATCCAGCTACTATAGTAGAACCTGAACGGGAGATACCAGGTATAATAGCAAAGGCTTGAGCAAATCCAACAGCTAATGAATCACTTAAATCCATATCCTCTAATCCTCTACTCCTACCACCAACCCTATCTGATAACCAAAGTAGTAGACCAGTAAAAAGAAGTGTAAAACCTACTAACCTTATCGAAGTAAATATCTTAGCAAATACATCTTCAAATAAGATTCCAACAACTCCTGCTGGAATTGAACCTAGAATAATGTATAAGCTAAACTTACGATACTCTGCTTTAAAAGTAATCATCTTCTTAATATCATCCCAATAAAAGATACTAACAGCAATCAAAGTTCCAAAATGTAAAAATACATCTAAGACTAAGCCCGCCTCTTGAAAATTTAAGATATTTCTAAATAAAACTAAATGTCCTGAACTACTAATTGGTAGAAATTCAGTTAGCCCTTGTACAACTCCTAAAATAATCACTTTAATAAATTCCATAATCTCTCCCCTATTCTAGATTTTTATCAGTTAATTTGTATATATAATTTAATTAGGCTATAATATATATGAATGCATATTCAATTATCTTATCATTTATATTTTATTATCTGCTTTATCCTATGTCAAGAATTCATATTAGTTAATTTGTCCACCCTTTATAATAAACCTAAATGTTATCTGTATATATCTACTATTGTGTTAATTTAATAAGATTGATATAATTTAGGTATATATTGTCCTAAAAATATAACAATCACAAATCAAATCCATATTAAAACTTAGGGAGGTTGAAAATGAAGTTTAACAAATTGTCATTATTTATCTTATCATTCTTACTTATTTCTTTAATTACTTCCTATTCTGCTCAAGCCAAACAGAGAACACTACAAGCAGGAATGAAGGGAAGTGATGTACAAGAGCTACAAGAAAACCTAGTAATGTTAGGAGAGAGATTAATTATTGACGGTATCTTTGGACCAAGTACTAAACAAGCAATAATCAATCTTCAACAAGAATCGGGACTACCTGTAGATGGGGTTGTGGGAGCAGAAACTAGAAGAAGAATCAAGGAAGCACTTACTTATGATGAACATACAGTAAAAAAAGGAGACACCTTATCAGAGCTAGCAGCATTTTATGAAGTACCTATAGAGGTTATTAAAGAAGCCAACAAGTTAAAATCTAATAATATTATAGCTGGACAAGAATTAATCATCCCTAAAACAGCCCTAGGTGGGGGTATCAATACAGATTTTTATGAAATTATTTCTTATAAAGTACAAAGTGGAGATACCTTAGAGAAGGTTTCCAAGAAATTTAATACAACTATTAGAACAATAAAAAAACTAAATGAATTAGATAATCACCACCTTAGAGCTGGTGAAACAATTAAAGTCTCTAAGTTAGTACTTGATTTATCAACTACTTCTAGAAATACTACTAAGGTAAAAAGAGACTTTATCTGGCCTGTTGCTACCAAAGGTAGAATCAGCTCTGATTATGGTTGGCGAGTACATCCTATCTTACAAACTAAGTCATTTCATAAAGGGATTGATATTGCCCTTCCTACAGGAACTCCAATTAAAGCAACTAAATCTGGTAAAATAATAAGTAGTGGTTGGATAAGTGGCTTTGGAAAGACTATTACTATTGACCATGGAAATGGAGTAGTGAGTTTGTATGGACATAACTCTCAATTATTAGTTAAGGCAGGACAAAGCGTAAGACAAGGACAGACTATAGCCAAATCAGGTAATACAGGAAGAAGTACAGGACCACATCTAGAATTTAGAATGATGATTAATGGTAAACCTGCTAATCCACATAAATATATAAAATAATTAATTTTTAAGGAGGGAGTTATCCCTTCTTTTTTTGATTTTTATAATTACAAATACTTATTTCTTAAAAATAATCTAAACTATCAGTCACCTTCTTTAAATCCTCATCTCGTGGTTCTAAATATATCTGAGTAGTAGTCACTGCTGAGTGTCCTAATATCTTAGCTACATCATTGATATTATGCTTCTCAATCATATCTCTAGCTGCTGTATGCCTGAGTGTATGGATGGTAGCGTCCCCAATTTTGGCGATTTTAAACAGATTAGCTATATTACTTCTTAACGTATCATAAGCAATCCTTTTATTTCTATTACTTAAAAACATAGCTTCCTGATTATCAAGCCTAGTAGCTAGATAATTTCTAAGAGCATTGACTGTTCCTTGGGGAACTGGTACTCTTCTATATTTATTACCCTTACCCTTAACTAATAGTAGTCCAGACTTTTCTTTGAAGTCTAAGCGATTTAAACTAATTAACTCACCAACTCTTAGCCCACCAGTCATTAAAATAGCCATAATTGCTCTATCTCTAGAATTACATTCTCGATTAATTACTTCTAACAAGGCTCTTTTCTGTTCTTCAGTTAAGGATTTTGGACTATTCTCCTGTTGGTCTAGAAAATTAATATCTTTAGCAGGATTACTCTTAATATAGTCTTTACCCACACACATTCTAAAAAAGACCTTTAAAGAAGCCACCTTGCGATTAATGGTACTCGGAGAATAATTCAATTCTTCCTGTAAATACTCCTTATAATCTATTATATCCTGCTTATGAATCATAGCAGGTCTAAAATGGTCAAATTTATTTATTTCAGTCCACCATTGATAAAAGGTCTTTAAATCTTGGAGATAACTTTTAATTGTATTTTTAGATTTTTCTTGTAGCTTTAAATACTCTTTAAACACCTGAGATATCTTTTTAATATCTAAATTAGCATGGTCTTTAAAATCAAGAACCTCCATATGAACCTCCTTTCCAGCTATTCTTTACTTATCCTTTATATTTATTCTGTGATTATACTCTGATTTCCTGCCTTTTAGTCTTAATTTTAACTCAAAACAACATAAAAAACCCCAGATAAGATTACTTATCTGTGGTTTTGCTGTTTCTTGTTTTCTTCTTTTTGGTTATTATCTGTTGTTCTATCAATATATCATCAAATTCAGCTAAATCATCAACCTCTAACCATTCTAATAACTCTGTTTTAGTCATATTTAACTCTTTTTAAATTCATTTGAATCTCTTAAACTTAGATATAATTTATCAGTTTGATCTTCCACAAAAGCATAAATTATATCTTTAATATTATCAATCCCTCTATCAGTTAATTTTTTCATCAGCCATTCTTCGTCTCGGTTAACAAGTTTTAAATTTCTGTTTTGAACTCTACCATCAATAATTACTGCCATAGGAATCCCCTCAGACTCAGCTTCAATATCTAAATCTGCTAGAGTAACAGGACGAGCGTCTGGAATTGGAATAATACTAATATTCCCTGTTGGTTCAAGTACTGCATAATCAATCTCTGTTAATTTAGAATATCCAGAAGTTCTTAAAATAGAAAGTAATTGCATTAAGGAGATATGTTCTTTCTCTAAATTATCTTCTATGATTTGACCATCTTTAATTAAAATAGTAGGTTCACCTAATAAAAGCTTATTCATAGACTGATTTAAGGTTAATTTTGCAAAGATTACATAAAAAAATACTAAAACTAATACTCTAATGATACTGGGAACAAATTTCGTACTGATTAAAGGCTCAGCTGCAATAGTCCCTAAAGTAATAATTGCTACTAAATCATATGGAGTTAATTGTACAATACTAGCTTTTCCCATTAAACGAGTTACCGCAATAGTTAGAGTAAACATTATTAAAATCTTAAATATAATTTCAAGCATATCCTATCCCACCTTCAACAAATCATGATATACTTAGCTTAGTCTAAATAATACTTTTTTATAAAAAAAGAAGAGCAATCCATAATAGACTCCTCTTCTTAAAAGTACTTATTTAATTATTATCTTTTAAACTCTTAAGCCCTAATATTCTTAATAATATTAATCCTCCTAAGATAATAGGTAAATAAAAGGTAAGACTTCTCCACACAATAGCCAATAGACCAAGTAAACTCTTAGGAACAAAACTAGCAAAGAAAGAAGCAAAACCTAATTCTGCTACTCCACTTCCCCCTGGTGTTGGAATATAAGGTAAGATTAAATAAAATATTGTCTGCATTACAAAAGACCTTAAGAAGAAAGGTTTAGCTCCTAATCCTAATAGTATTACTGGGGCTATTGTAAAGAATAATCCCCAAAAAATAATAGTACATAATCCTGCCCAAATTAAACTACTTCGTTTATATTTGGTTAATTGCCATAAGCTATCATGAAATTCTTCCATTTCATGATAAAATTTATCTACTAAACCTTTAGTCTTATCCTTCTTTAATAGAGACTTAAAAACTTTAAATCTTGCCATTTTGTTAGTAATATATTTAATCTTATCCGGTTGCCAAATAAAATAGATAATAATAACTGAAATTAACAGTGCTAATACAATAGCTAGATTTAAAATCTTAATTGAAATTATTCCAGGCTTAATTAAACTTTTAAATCCTAAGAATAATACTGGAGATAAAAACCCGAAGAAAAGAAGCCTTAAAATAAATTGAACAATAATTATAGTTGATGATTTACCTAGCGAAATACCCTTACGATGTAATAATAAAACTTGAACAGGTCCTCCTCCAGAAGCAAAAGGGGTTACATTAGAAACAAAAGCTCCAACTAAAAAAATATCAAAACCTGCTTTTAAAGATATCTTTTCTTCTAAAGCATTAGCTATTAATTTAGTACGTAATCCTCCTACAAACCACATCAAAAAACAGAGAATTACTGCTAAGATTAAGTAATAAATATTAACAGTCATTAATTTATCTATTGTATTTTCATCTATTGTCAATATAATTAATAAAATAGAAGCTATAATACTAACTCCTAATGAAAATTTTAAACCTATTTTAACTTTTGATTTATTAAATCCTTCATTCATAAATTAAGCCTCCTAAAAACTAACACCTAAATTAAATAACAAATATGCTCCAAAAAGATAAACAACTATAATTGCAATAGAATCCCAACCAATAGTTAAAAAAGTCTTCTTAGAACGATAAAACAGACCTATTACAGCAATACTACTTAAAACCAAACCAATCAAAGCAGTTATAGTATGAGATAAAGAAACAGCTGCTAATACAGGTCCACCTCGATAAGCTATATCTGTAACTATAATGATTACCATATTAAAGATATTACTACCAAAAACATTACCTACAGCCATATCATAAGCATTAATTCTAATTGCAGCTATAGCAGCTACCATCTCTGGTAAAGAAGTTGCAGCAGCTACTAATATAGTTCCCATAAAGGTCTTATCTAACCCACTTAAGGTAGCAATCTTATCACCTGAATATGATAAAGCAATCCCTGCTACTATAATTACTAGAGAAGAGAAGCTAAAACCTATAATAGCTTTCTTTAGTGAAAGATTTAAATCAATTAAACCTTCTTCTTCCTCTTCTTCAATCCTATGTTTCTCCTCATATCTAAAGATTAATCTAGTTCCAATTAAATATGTAATTAAAATAACAATTCCACCTAAACCTATCCCAAAAAAATTAAAACCAACTCCACTTAAATGATCTGCCAAAATAAATAAAGTTGCTAATCCAGATAATAAAATTCCTAATAGAGCAGATAAAATATGCTTAGAATGAACCTTTAACATAAAAGGACCCGCTCCATGTATGACATCGACTAAAGCTAAAATCATTAAATTAAAAGTATTACTCCCAAATACATTTCCAATAGCGATATTAGGAGATCCAATAATAGCAGCAGTAGAGCTTGTTACCACTTCTGGCAAAGATGTTGCTCCTGCTACTAAGATACTACCTACTAATGCCTGTCCTAAACCTGTCTTAATAGCTATAACATCACCATAATCGGATAATTTAGTTCCTGCTATAATAACTGCAACTGCTGATAATAAAAATATAGTCCATAACTCTAACATTTGTTTTCCCCCTTTAAATAAAATAACAAACAAAAAAAGACTTTTAACATAATAAGACTTGATTTAATCTCATTATGTTAAAAGTCTTGCTCAACTATAAAAGCTAGTTATGATAAAACCAGGTACTTAGACCATGATGTTGATTTTATCAACCTTAGTAAACTAAGGCAGCTACTCCCCTTTAACAATAAATATTATAAATTTAATATCTATAAATTATATCATAATCTCACTATTATTATCAATTACTAATTTCAAAGTTTTCTTATTACTTAATCCATAAGTGAACTTACAGTAGAATAACTTAAGTTATTCTTTCTGAAATAAGAAAAGACCTGCCAATACATTCTCATTCTAGCCCAAAAACCTTTAATAATCCCCATCTTCTCCTCTTTCATTCTATGGGTTAATTCTTCTAATACAACCTTCTTAACTCTTAATTCTTGCTCGATAGCTAACTTTGTTAATGATAATTCAGCTCCAAATTTAGAATCAGTTAAATCTTGATAATTTGTTACTATTTCTTTCTTTAAAGCTCTCTGACCTGTAAGCCATGGTGTCACCTTTTGGGCAAAATCAGTATAACCTCTCCCTGCTTTAAAGATACCACAAGTCATATCAGCCTCATTTCTTTTAATTGGTTCAATTAAATCCTCAATATGACCTACTCTGATATTAACTAAATCTGCATCTAGAAATGCTATTACTTCTGACTCTACATTATCTACTCCAACCTTCATTGCAGCTCCCTTACCAGAATTAATAGGTAAAGCAATTGTTTTAACATTACATTCTAAAGATTTCTCAACTGTATTATCTGTTGATCCATCACTAACTACTACTATTTCTGTAAATTGTTTTGATTTTTTAGCTATATTTATAACATCTTGAATTGTTTCTGCCTCATTATAGGCAGGAATAATCAATGCTACATTCATTTTCTGCCTCCCATTTACATATATTATCCCCCTATCAGATGATAGGGGGATTTAAAATTACCTAGTTTATCTATTTGTTCTTACTTGGCAACTCTTTTAAAGTAACTGTAATTGGTTTTAACTCTCCACTATTAGCTTTCATGACCAAAAGCTCCACTTTATTATTAATTCCTATCTCTTTAATAATTCTCTTTAACTGACTCATATCCTTTATTTTCTGGTGATTAGCTTCCACAATAACATCATTGCTATTTAATCCTGCTTTATCTGCTGGACTATCCATTATCACCCGAGCAATGATAATTCCATTATTAACTGGTAAATTATAATAATTGATTACTTCTTTGTTTAAATTGACTCCATAAATACCAAGCCATGGTCTTTTAACCTTACCATATTTAATTAAGTCTTGTGCTATACTTTTAGCCTTGTTAATTGGAATAGAAAAGCCAATACCTTGAGCATCATTAATAATAGCTGTATTAATGCCAATAACTTGACCTTGACTATCCAATAAAGGTCCTCCACTATTACCAGGATTAATAGATGCGTCAGTCTGAATTAGCCCTTCTAAAAAACCTGCATTATTTCCAATTCTAATAGTTCTATTTAAAGCACTTACTACACCAGTAGTTACCGTATTTCTAAATTCAATATCAAAAGGACTACCGATGGCAATTGCTAATTGTCCTACCACTAACTTATCAGAGTTACCTAAAGGAGCTACTGGTAAGTTAGTAGCATTTATTTTAATTACTGCTAAATCATTTTTTGGATCTCTCCCAATAAGTTTGCCTTCTACCCTTCTCCCATCAGATAATAAAACTTTAATATCATCAGCATTTCTAATTACGTGATTATTAGTTAAAATATAACCAGATTTATCAAAAATGAATCCTGATCCTAACCCTTTTCTTTCCTTTGGAAGTGGTAAAAATCTAGAGTCATCAGTTTTAATAACATCTGTAGTTACAATACTAACTACAGCAGGTCCTACATTCTTAACTACTCTCTTAACTGCTTCTTCTTTGGAAATAACTACTTTTTTGCCTTCTTGTATTTTATTTTTATTATTATCAGCCCAAAAAGCTTCTACAGATGAATGAGTTAATAAAGCACCTCCCATTAAAACACCTATAACTAATAATAAAGTATAAGCTAATATTCTCTTATTTCTTCCCATTATCATAAAAGCTCCCTCCTTTAATTTCATTAATGATTATAACAGATAATTTTGACAAAAATATGACAAAAGTTATATTACCTAAATTCTCTTTTTGTCACATTATTGTCATAATCTTTCCCTATAATCATAAATAAGTAATTATTAAAAGTCACCTATTCTTTCGCTATTCTAAATTACCAGAAAGGAGGAATCATTAGTTTTATGGATTTAGCAAAAAAAGTTGACATGCTACAATCTATAATAAAAACAGAAGAAGATAATAAAAAAGTTAACAAGCTACTTCTTGCCTACTTAATCAAACAAGCTCAAAGTTCAAATAATTATAAATTAAAAAATATATAAGGAGATAAATAAAATGAATATCGATAATATCAATAATCAAAAAATAGTTGAATTTGAAAATTATAGTAAAGTTAATAATTATCCACACTTTACTGATACCTTAAAAAAGTCTTTAGCTAAAGTAAATAATCTACAACATAAAGCCAATCAAGCTGGAATAGATTTAGCTTTAGGTAAAGCTAATAATATTCACAGTGTTATGATAGCAGCTCAAAAGGCTAAATTATCGTTAGACTTAACTACAACAATAACAAATAAAGCCTTAGATGCTTATAAAGAGATTATGAGAATACAAGTCTAATAGTAAAATTTCCTTAATAAAAGAGTAGCCAATTTGGCTACTCTTTATAATCATAATCAATAATTACCTTGCTTAAATATTATATTTATAACTTCCTAATTACTAATTTATTATTAGATATTAAATAATCCCCCAATTACTAAAAATTAATGCTGAACTTGTTTCTTAATATCTTCTATTTGCTCTTTAGATAATTGAGTATATTTTATAATTTTATCTATCTCTTCATTGGCTTTTAACATCATTTCTGCTATCTCAACATCTCTTTCTTTTTTTCCCTCTATTTTTCCTTCTGACTTACCAACTTGATAAAGATTAGTCAGCTCTTTAGCCATCATCTAATCCTCCAATGATAATATTAATGTTGAGTTCTTTCTTTTATTAGTTTTATCTGTTCTTCTGTTAATTCAGTAACTTCCATTACATCCTTTATATCCATTTTCTTTTCCAATAAATTTTTAGCTACTTCTAATTTTCCTTCCAATTTACCTTCTACCTTACCTTCTAATTTCCCCTCTAACTTTCCTTCTGATTTACCCACTTGATAAAGATTAGTCAACTCCTTAGTCATAATCTCATCACCTCCGATAATTTCTTTAATGTCATCTCTAAACCTTAATTCTAAGTCACTAGATAAAAATAAGATTCCATCTAAAAACTCAAAGATATTCTTAATCTTTCTTCTCCTATAACCTCTATCTAACAATAGTTTCAATAACTTCTTCTTAAATTCATACCTTAAATTATCTTTCCCTTTACTCTTTAAAGTATATAATCCTGCTAGAATTACCATAGCAAAAGGATTATCCGACTTTAATAATTTTTCCTCTTGTTGTTCTAAAATCTTATAACTATTATACTCATAATTTAACTTTGTGCCATGAAATTCATAATTAAAACTACTTGGTTTATAATCTTCTCTACCTTCAGTAAATATAGCTAAAGCTACTATCTTTTTATCATACTTATCATAAATCCGATAAAAATATTTAAACATTCTATCACTAAATTTAGCTTCATAATATCCTTGTACCTCTAAATGAACTAAAATCCAATTCTCTCTGCCATCTTTTAAGTAGACCTTAACCAATCTATCAGCCATCTTCTTTCCCTTTAAAGTCTTATCCATTATCTTGGCTAACTCATTATCTAAAAACTCATATCCTTGACTAAAATCAATCTTCTCATATAACTTAGGCATAAAAAATTCTAAAAAATCTTGAAATAACTCTTCAATAATCTCTTTCCATAATAAATCGGGCATTTGTCGCTCCATATATAATTCCCTCCAACACCATTAACTATAATCTTATTATATCATATAAAAACTATAGATAAAGAAAATATAAAAATAGCTCAATAATATAACTCTTTTGGAATTTTTCTGTAAAAATTCCTATCCCTTCACTAAATCTTGTCCTGGATCTGTAATTGTTATATTTCCTGCCCAAGCACACATTAACTTCGAACTTTCTAATAATGTAGGTTTCTTGTTAACTGTTACATCGTTTTTACCTCCTGTCCAAGGAGCTACTGTATTAGGAACACAAGGCATCGGTTTTAATCTTCCTTTATTAGCTGCTGTAGCTGCTGCTACTGTCGGATTAGACATACTCTTACATTTTCCAAAAGGCTGGATGTTGACCATAGGTTTAAAATCCATAATTGTTGCCATTGGTTTACCCTGAATATATACTTTATCTATATCAAGTATCTTTAAAGTACTTTCTTTATCACCCATACTACATTTTAACTTAGCCCCATCACATACATATAATTTACTTCCACTAACCCCTGAACCAGCAGGAGCATCATTTTTTTCCTCTTGCTTATCACTTTCTTCTTTATTACCAGAACTGGATTGACTGCTACTACTTGTACCTCCTGCTACAGCTCCAGTAGTACTTTGGTCTTGTTTATCTTCTTGACTCTCTTCTTGAGTTTCCTCTTCCTCTACTTCCTCAGGAAATTTTATCTCTTCATTGGGATAAATCCATAAAAACTCATTTTGAATTCTATTATCTTCATCCAAGAATTTATTCTCTTCTAAAGCTAAAACATCCTCCTTAGAAGCCTTTTTTCCATCTTTAGTAACTATCTTATCACCTTCTAGGTAATAAGGAATTGGTTCTTCAAGCCATAAACCAAAATCTCCTTCTTGGAAATTTTCTATCGGCAACTGACTACCTTTCAGATTTTCTTCTGAGTTAATTATAATCATCAATTCACCATTAGATAATTTTTCATACTCATTACCATAAATATCAACATATTCATTTTCTGAATCTTCTTTGGCTTCTATCCCTTTACCTATTAAAGTATCACCAAGTTTTATTTTGGCTTTCCCTTCTCTTTGTTTGCTATCTTCTTTATAATCATTGCTTTTGTCCTTCTTAAAACCATATACTATCTCCACAATAAAATCCTCCTAATCTTAAGCACTCTGTGTTCCACTTCCACTTAAATAACCTATCTGAATTGGTAAATTAATACCATAATCTCCATTTCTAAATTTTTTAATTTTTATAGTGTATCCCTCTTCTTTATTCTTCTGAACTGTTCCTTCAGGATCAGAAATAACTATTCTCTGACCATATTTTATAGTTAAAGTAGTACCTTTTAATAAATAATAATTCCTATAGTTGTCTTTAAATTCATTCTGCTTATTATTTCTTAAATAGTTCCTAATATCTACTTCTCTACTACTAGAGCCATTTATAAAGATAGTTCCTTCCCCATTAGAATCGTTATAGATATAACAATTATTCCCTTCATCAAACTTATATTCTTTATGATAATTGTTTACATTTACTACATTGTCTCTTCCATATAAAACTGGATATTCAACTTCAAATCTTAATCCAAAATCTCCATTTTTGAAATCTTCTATTAAAATAGAGTTTTTATATAAAATCTCTCCTTGATTACCTGAATGATCTCCATATTGAATTAATACCATATTCCCATCCAATGTATACAGATAATATATATCTTCAAATTCCTTATCAGAATAAAGGTAATATTCTTTGCCTTGAGCAGAACCAGCTTCTCCTATAAATTCAATCTCTCTTCCTATTACTTGACCATCTAATGTTATCGATTCTCCGCCTTTACCTAAATACTCTTTTATTTCTTCAGTTTCTTGTACAAAGGCTGGCTCACCAACATCTTGCTTATTAGAACCAAAGCTACCATGTACTACATTATAAACCTTTGGCAAGAAGATTCCATAATCATTATTTTTAAAGTTTTCAATCTTTAAAGAATCTCCTTTTCCATAATTTATAATTAGATTGTTCGATTCAGGATAATATTTATATTCTACAGTAAAGAGAACCTCTTTTTTATTCTCATCCTTATAAATCTCTTCCTCATACTCTACTCTCTCATCTTCTTCTCGAACAAGTTTCTTCTTTAAACCTAAATTTTGACCCACTTTATGACCATTAATCAAAATATCTCCAATTCCCTTATTACCATCACCATAATCTTTTCTAGCTCCAAAACCAGCTAAATATTCAAACTTATCACTAGGTTCTATATCTTCTTTTAAATTAAGTAGTTTTAATAATAAGTCTATTTTATCTCCTTTTTTATCTTCTAAACTTCCTTCTAAAATATTATAAGTAGAGCTGAAAAATTGATGGTCTTGATACTTACTTGATAAGATTAAATAATTATCTTTAAAGTCTTTTTCATTATCACTAAAAATATTTCCAGTTAAACCTTTTTTCAAATAATTATCTTCATAGATAAACTGATTATACCTTTTATCTAAAATATCTTTATAAGTTATCTGATTCTTCTCTAAATCTAGATTATATTCTGCTGCCTGCTTGTCCAGTATACTTATGTGAGTTATTAAATAATAGTCCCAATTTACCCTATCCCAACCTTCACCAACCTCTATACCTTGTTTCAATAATTTCCTTAAATAATTATCACCAAATTTTTTCAATCTTCCAAAATAGGAGTCTGGTGCTAAATTACGGACTGTTCTTTTCGCTTCAAAAGGGAAGAAAACAACATATTTTTCTCCTACTTTATAGGTATGGATAATAATTTGATTCTTCTTTTCACTATCAACACTATGTATTAATCTTGGAACATCTTTCTTATACTCTACATCTTTAAAGGAGGTCAATACATACTCTTCTTCTCCAGTTGTTTGATTAGTTTTCTTGTTAAAGACATTATCTATTATCTTATTCATGATACCTTTATATCCAGAATGATTAACCCCTTCTACATAGGTGGGATTACTAAACTCAAAGAAAGCTACAAAGTTCTGGTCTCTTCCCTTTTGATTCTCTTGTTTCCCATCTTCATACTCTTGCTTCATTAAGTTACCCATTGCTGAAACACTTCCATAGTAGCATTTTATTCCTTTAATTTCATTATTAAAATCATTGCCTTCTACTTCTCCCACATTTTCAAGAGTAACAAGTCCTTGAAAGTTTAAATTAGCTATACTTTTTATACCATTCTTAAATATTAATTTAAAGCCACTATATGGACCTGGTGCATCTATCTCCATTTCAGCAATCATTGGGTCATCTGTATTAGTTCCAAATAAGAGATACATCTCATTTTCTCCACCTAATAACTCTTTTAAATTCAGTTCTCTAGCTAAGGCATCCTTTATTACATCAAAGACTCCACTCCAATCTATCTCATCACCTTCATATTTACTAGCAACTATCTCTCTAACCCCCATAGAAATAGGTTGAGCAGAAACAAAAAGTGAACCTCCTAACATAAGTCCTGGTAATGTTAATGTATTTATAAGGGCAACCCCTAAAGCCATAACTATAGACATAACTCTAGCTGCAACTCTATTTAGCATTACCTCTTTATTTAATGCTTTTAAATATGCTCCTGCTGTTTCAAATTCACCATTAGCCTTTTTAGGAGCTAATGCAATTATTGCTGGTCCCCAAACTGCAAAGATATCTCCCACGATTGATTGCATAATCATAGGAATATCCTCTGGTGCAAAACCATTCCCTTTCAAGATTCCTCTTATCATCTTCATATAATCTTTATCTAGAGAATTTTCTGCTTGATGAAAAGCCTCTCCTCCTAACATGAGAAGAATTTCCTCTAATACACTTTCCGCTGCTTTTTTTGCTTCTTCTTCTTTATAAATTACTTTCTTAGCCTTCTCAGGTTTATAACTAGATGACTGACCTGTATAATAATTTGATAACTGCTGAGATAAAAAACCAGTAGATGATTGTGGGGCAGATTTATGTGCAGCATAATCACCTACTGAAGCTAAAAAAGCCCCTTTTGAGAGTACCCCTAATTGCACCAGATTATCTGCTAGTTCTTTCTTAGCATTGGCAAAGGCATCTATCCCTGACATTACTAAATCTGCTGTATAATAGGCATCATCTACTGCCATATATCTTACTTCCTTATCGCTTAAGCGGAAGAGGTTTGTGTATTTGGTTGCTAATTTCTCTGCGGCATTTAAATTTTCTTGTTCAGTTGCTGAGGGATCCCATACAAAGGGAACAAGTTCTATAGATTCACCATTTTTCCCTTCTTTTAAATAAAACCTTCCTGCATCATTCCTATCTTCTTTATTCCTCTTATATACAACTATCTTTTTTGAATCTATCTTATCTTTAGACATTAAATTCACCTACCTTATTCTTTTATAATGACATTCTTTTACTTTTAAGATTTGTCCATCTTTTCCTTTGCTATATCCTTTAATAAAATTATTATCATTATCATAAATACTAATATAACTATGAGATATAGAACCATCTGAATTTTTATGAATATACTTAATCTGATTTCCCTTTTCATCATATCTAAATTCTTCTATTTTTTTTATATTAGAGTTTTCATCTTTATAAATAATTTCAATATTATTACCTTTTTTATCATATTTATATTCAAAGCTATGCTCAAAATATCCGAGAATAGAACCTTCGCTTTTTCCTACAAATTTAATCAATTTTCCTTCCTGGTTATACTTACTCTTATTTGTGCTACTATCAATTATATCTCCCTTATCATTTTTAGTTATTTCTGTAGTTTTAATTCTTCTTCCATCCTCATCATATTTAGCTTCTCTTATCTTTTCTTTGCTATCTCTTCTTTCTATTCTTTTCTTCCAGTTACCATCTTTATTATAATAAAGCTTTTCTTCATAACCCGAACTTCTTTGTTCATGTTCATACTTCTTCTTACCATTCCTATAATATTTAATCTCTATTCTTCTTAACTCTTTTCCCTCTTTATCCCTTTCATCATATTTAATTAATTGACTATCATTATTATAATGATATTTAGCTATACTATCATTATACATTGGAAACTCTTGTACTACTCTTACCCTATTCCAAGCCTTAGAAGATGATATCCAAGAATAAGCCATATAATTAACTACCTTATATACCCTTCTTTCTATCAATAGACCATCTTCATTATATTTGTACTCTCTATCTCCAATGACTTCTCCTTTTTCATCTTTGGAGGTTATTCTCAATAAATTATCTTGTTCATCATAGTTATACTCTACTGTACCATAAATTTCTTCCTTGGCGTCCTTGTATATTTCTTTAGTCAGTACATACTCTGGTTTTTCTTTTAGCTCTGTTGTTAACTGCTGTTTGGGTGTTTGTTGACTATTAGTACTTTCTTCCACTTGGCATGCAGTCAGCGTAAAAGCTAAAGTGAATAATATAAGTGATACTATGATTTTACTATATCTTTTCATTTTTCTGCAATCCTCTCCTTTTTAAATGATATTAAACTTTATTAGCTATACCAAATTTACTTCATATCATTATGATAACTTTTTAATTCAAAAATCAAATCTCTAGCCCCTAGATAATCTAATCTCGTTTTAAAATTCTCTTCTTTCAACCTATATCTCTGTTTATTAAGATTTATTATAATAGATTCTTTTATATATTTAAAACTTGGAGTCCGAGACCCACAAGACCCTCCCTGCCTAATTTTTATATCATCTTTTATACTACTAATATCTTTAAATTCAATCATTTTCTCCTTCGAAAAGATTTTTTCTTTGGGAAGGATAATTTTATCTTTAGTTATTATTAATCTATTTTTTGATAATGTTAACACTAACAAGGTTAAATCCCTATAAAATAACAGTGAAATAATACTAAATAAAATTAATATAATTGATAAAATAAGAAAAGTATATGTTAATGTTGTAACTGGTGTTATAGATAAGCTATTAAAATAATCCTTATGACTTGTATAAGGAATTATTTGATGTATATCATCTTTTAATAGGTCACCTACACTTAGTATAGCCAACAATACAAATGACAATTTAAATAATACTATACCAATATATCTAATAGTTTTTTCTATAATGAAATAATTAAATATATATTTATTATCTTTTTCATCATAATTTTTACTATAAAACTTGATATTATAATAAAAATTAACTTGACTGAAAAAACTTAATATTTCTTCTACTGTCTCTTCACTAAAAGCTCTATATAAAATCTTTTTAGATTTAGTTCTTATTAAAAAAAATCTATTAAGCCCCTTCAAATTAGACCTTCTATTAGAAATTTCCTTAATATCTTTCAGGTCAAAGGTATATTTTTTTAATTTCAAAAATCCACCTTTTAATATTATTTTCCTATTTTCTATAATAATCTTTGAAAAATAAAATTCCATCAAACCTAATACTATCCAAATTAATTCTATAAAAAGAAGAACTTTCAAGTTTTCATCATGCATAAAAAAAAAGATAACTTGAAAAAATAAAGATCCATAAAAAAGATTCATCATAATAATACCTAATATTCTTTTCTTATCAGGATAAAATACCTTCCTTAATTCTTCTCCCATATTTCCTCTAAAATCCTCTCTTTTTGATTTTATATTAATTTTCTTTCTATCCTCTAATTATAATAAAAATATTAAATCTGACTACTTTTACTATACTCTTGTATTGTCTTAATTAATCTCCCATTTTCATCAAAGTAATTTTTTTCTTTACTTCCATTAATATCTTCTGTATATTTCAACTTCATTTGACCATTAGTATAATATTTAAATTTTATCCATTTAACCTTCTTGCCATTTTTATTCTTTTCTCCACAGTAGATTAATTTATTTTCATCATCATACTTATACTCTTTATATTTCATCACTTTGCCATCTTTGTTTTTATAAACTATTTCAGTTATTTGCTCTTGATTATTATAATCATACTCTATTTCTACAAAAACCCCACTATAAGCTTCTTCCTTGTCATCCTTATATATTTCTTTAGTTAATAGATACTGTGCTTCTTCTTTTGGTTCTGTTGTTAACTGCTGTTTAACTATTTGTTGACTTCCACTACCTTCTTCTACTTGACATGCAGTCAGCGTAAAAGCTAACGTAAATAATAAAAGTAATACTAGTATTTTGCTATATCTTTTCATCTGATAGAATCATCTCCTTTTATAATTTTAGACTATTCTTGTTTAACATTCCAAAATAAATTTAGTCAATATTGAATGACTCGGTATATTTTTGTGCCATTTTTATCACATCTAATTTATTCACTTCATCGCTCTTATTATCATTCCAAACAAAAGGGATAAAAAAGTTCTCAGATAATACTTCTATATTAGCTTCTTTATCCCTTTCTAAGCCTGCCTTTGCTTGCTCTTCTACTCCTCCTAATACTCTATTATCTTTGGGCAGTTTAACCTTTTGTAAAACAAAATGCCACCCCTTATCATTTTTATTAGGTCTTGCTATAACCCTCATTGCTAACTTTTCATTTTTACTTAAATTTACTTTTATATCTTTATCAGAAGCTTCCTCTTTATTTACTTGCTTTTGTTCCCGTTCTCTACTAATATTACAAGCGGCAAATGTAATAACTAACGTAACTAATAAAACTAATATTAATAATTTTTTATTTATTTTCATCATATAAAATATCCCCTTTTATAATCTAAATATATCTTCATAAACCACACCCTTGAATATGTACCATAAATTCTATATTTATCTTTCGATGGGTAAAAAAACAATCCTGCAATATTGCAGGATTGTTTTTTTACCCATTAAATAGAATCTAAACCCTTAATTTTATTCTCTATTTTTTAGATATTCCCCTACTGCATCCCTAATTACTTCTGCCATCTTCTTATTTTCATCTAGTGCTATCTGTTTTATCTCTTTATGGTCTTTCTTATATAAATAAGCTGTTGTTTTAACTAAGCTTAAAGGGTCATCATTTCCCTTTACTGAATAATCATACTCCTTAGCCATCCTTAAACACTCCCTAGTATTATAATATTTATATCAATATTATAACTTCTACACTTCATAACGTCAATAGATTCATCTGATACTTCTACCAAAAAAGCACAGGATTATAATAAATCCTGTGCCTTGCTATCAAAATATCCTCCATTTCTTAAACTTAACATTCTATCATTATACCCTATAATTAGATGGTCTAGTAACTCTATTCCTATTATCTCCCCTACTTCTGCTAATCTTTGAGTTGTCTTTATATCATCTTTAGATGGCTTTATATTTCCACTTGGGTGGTTATGGGCTACTATAATAGCTACTGCATTATTTATAATTGCTCTTTTAAATACTTCTCGTGGGTGAACTATAGAACTATTTAAATTACCATGTGATACCATATGACTACCTATTACATAGTTTTTACTATCTAAAGCCAACATTATAAATTGTTCCTCTGCTATATTCTCTAAATCGTATAACTCATTAATAATATCCCTTGCATGTTGTGGATTTCTAATTTTAGTACTCTGATTAATTTTAATCGCCTTTCTAACTGCTTTTAACTCTATCATATTAATTGAAGATGTATTCTCTTCTTGCTCCTGTTGTTCTTCCTTCTTGACTTCCTGCTTTTCTACTGGAAACTTAATCACCTTAGCTAATTCCTTGACCTCTTTATTTTCTTTAGATTCTTTATTATTAAGATTATTAAATAAGTTTAGTTGATCCATTGCTTTAATTCCTCCTAAAATGTTTTTATGCAGGTTTTTGGAAAACCTGCAAACCTCTTTTATTATCTATTAACCTTTACAGCCACCCTATTTATTCTATCTATTACCCAACCGTCATGCCCTGCTTCTCTACCTATATATTCATAATCCAAGTAATTTTCTATCTTATCTAATTCTTCCTTACTTAATCCTAGCCAATTAAATTCATATACTAATTCCAAGCCTAATTTCCTTTCATTGCTGACATCATACAAAATAAAATAGTCTTCATCTTCCAAAATTACTTCCTTAAACTCTTCTTTAGTACTGACACAGTCAGCCAATAATGATAATACCTCTTTATCAAGTCCACTTTCCTCCACTAACTCCATAAATTCATTGACTTCATAAGGACTAGCCCACTCCCCAAAATACTCATATAATAAGCCACAACAATCATTATAATCTGCTATGTGATACTCTTCATCATTATAAGGAGTGTTTAACACTTCCTTAATAACTTCTTTAATTCTTTCGGTAGTAGTTGGCAGCTCCACCCACTTAAAATGTAACTCTCCCCTGTTATAAGCTCCTAGATTCTGTATTGCTATAGCGTTTTCCATTGTTTTGATTCCTCCTAGATTGTTTTTTGTTTGAAGTCTTGACGTCAATAAATAAAGTAAAAAAATATTTTTTAAATCTTATATTCATATTATATCTTTTTGACTTCTTGACGTCAATAGAAAATATTTCTTATAGATTTTTTGAAAATGTATAGATATATAATTAACTAATAAAAGTCTGGATTTAAATCCAGACTTTTATCTTTAATCAGAAAACACCTTATCCCCTCCTAAAAGTAACTATAATAATAAACATTAATATAGTTATCCTCTATTAGAGTACCACCAAAAGAAACTACTCTATCATTTTTTAAATCATAACCACCAACTACAAAGACTATATCCCAATACCCTTGTGTTATTAAAGGCTTAGCTGTT
>Ga0163224_100022_pt1 | contig 26359 bp, 19 predicted proteins | sample MSEWel2016_03_03_FD_113141 | JGI IMG/M metagenome (GOLD analysis project Ga0163224, IMG submission 113141) | Subsurface microbial communities from deep shales in West Virginia, USA - MSEEL Well Study Marcellus 5H_2016_03_03 ... | reverse complement strand
TCTCTTAATTCTTTAGTTGAGATTAATTCACCTGTCTCTATACTTCTCAAATCTAATTTTTCAATAACCTTGTTTAAAATTCTTCTACTCTTTAGAATTTCGGTATAAGTACCTACCTTATCATTCTTCCCCATCCCTAGGGATAACTGATCACTGAATAGATTCTCCATACCATTATCCTCTTTGACCATTACTAGAGTAGAGGATTGATATATCTTAGTCATGTTGATACTGATAAAATAACTTGCTAATAGAGCAACTATCATTGCACCGATAATAAACCACTTACGGTACCAGATTATATTAAAATACTCACGTAAATCTATCTCTATCATATCTTGCTCAAACTGTTCCATCTTTCTCCTCCCAACTACTATAATTACTTAAATTTTATATAACTAGGTTATAAAATTATTCTGTTAGATCCTTTATTCCATTTAGTCCTCCCACAAAGAAGAAAAGATTAGTCCAAAAGGACGATTTTCTTAAGCTATATTTTCCCTTCTCAATATATACACTATCACCATCTGTTAATAACTTATTACTATTTGTATCAAAAGCAACTATCTTATCTAAATTCAACTCTTCTTTTACCCCTTCTGATACATACTTAACCTGATTAGAAGCATCTGTAGTTACTCCGCCTGCCTGAGCAATCAAATCATTGATAGTAGCTCCTTGCTTTAATTTATACCTTCCTGGACTACTAATCTCCCCTACGATATTAACCTCAATAGACTCATCTCCTATATAAAGAACATCCCCCTCTTCTAAGAGATAATTCATCTCTGTACTCTTCCCAGAAAGTAAATTCTTCAAATTAATAGCTAGAGTCTCTTCACCTCGAGTCAACTTGGCATTATTTAAATCAGCAGTCTCATTTAGACCACCAGCAAGAGAAATCAACTCCAAAACCCTACTTTGTGGTTCTAATTGATAAGTTCCTGGTTTATCAACTTGACCTAAGACCATTACTCTAACCTTTCTATAGCTTTTCAAAACTACATTAACATAAGAAGGTTCAATCTTAACATACTCCTTTAAATCTTTAATAATTATATCAGTCAGTTGAGTAAGAGTTAATCCCTCTGCTTTAAGATCACCTATTAATGGAAATGAGATATTCCCGTCAGGACCAACACTTACCTCCTGTTTTAAGTCCTCATGACCCCAAACAGAAATATAAAGCTGATCATCAACAGTCAGCTTATACTCTGATGCTATTATTTCCTGTGGCATAATAGTAATAACGAATACAAATGCGATTAAAAAGCATAATAATCTACGCATCATAAACCTCCTATAAGATAATTTAATATTGCAATCTCTAATTAATATTTAAAAATTAATTCTTGTTTATTATAATTCAATAATTTAATTATAAATTCCTGCTTAATTAGCAAAGTACAATTTACTCTAATTACAATATACATCCAAATCAACCAATACTATTATAACATGTAATAGTATATTATTAAATTATAATCCAATTTTTTATAAAAATAATCTTATTAAAATCAAAATATTAACCAATCCAAAACTTTAATAGATTTTAGAAATTTTTGATAAACTCTATGATTTTTTCTCCTCTTTTTTCCCAGAGCAATTCTTCAGACTTCTCTATTATGTAATTTGAGTAGCTATCAAAAATCTCTTTAGATAAATTAAGCTGATTAATTGCCTCTACCAAACCATCTATATCACCATTTTCATAAAATATGCCACCTTTTTCTGTAATAATTTCTCTAGGTGCTGGGAGGTCAGTTGAAATCACTGGAATACCATGGGAAAAATAATTAAAAATCTTCATTGGGGAGGTTAAATACCTATTAAAAAAAGTATCTGCAAGAGGTGTAATGCCTATTTTAATCTCTTTTAACCTCTTCTCCAAATCGTTTCTACTAATCCAACCTGTAACCTCCACTCTATCTTCGATCCCTAAACATTTAGCTAAAGCTAGGTATTTATCTATTACTTTCTGACTTTTACCCCCGATAATTAATAACTTTAGACTATCATCACTAATTTTATTTAAAGCCTGAAAGATATCCTCTACTCTCTTTCTCTTATCTAATGAGCCCACATAACCTAAATATTTATTTTTCCATAAATTAGGATTCTTAATTACTTCCTTAATGCCAGTTCTAGCTAAACAATAATTCTGATCTGGCATATATCTCTTATATAATTTTATCAATTGACTTTGGTGACAAACAACACCGTCAACTTTAGGTAAAAACCATCTTTCAAATAGACTTTTCTTAATATTACTTCTTTCTCCTTTTAGCTTTAAATCAAAATAAAAATCATGAACTTCAAAAAATACTTTTATATTGTATAATCTCTTTAATAAATATAAATAAGGAAGAAAACCAACCTTTCTTGTTATCACTGCTTCTACCTTTCCTTCTTTAGCTAATCTTCTTATCCTATTAAATGACTCAAGATAGAATTTAGTTACTCTATCTAGTAGTCCATGATTACTTATAAATTCAATCTTAAAGTTTTTAATAGGTTCTAAATCAAAGTATTCTTCTAATACCTCGTTAAAATCTTTTTCAGTGTTTTTAGTTACTAATAACCTTATATTATAATCTGTACTGGCTTTTGCCAATCCATAACAAGTAAAAGTACAGAAACTTATTCCCGCCCCTTGACTTGGCCAAGGGCTCCCAAATACATAAAAAATATTCAAATCAACCTCTCCCTTGGTTATTATTCTCCTTACTTTGCCCCAAAATAAGATTAATAGCTATAATAAACCAAATTAACCTTCCTACAAATCTATCTTCTAGATTATACTCTGTTAAACCATGGGCTAAGTAGCTTATTATTGTCCCTAAACTAGCCAAGAAAAATAGCTTTAAATTATAATTTCTTTCTAACTTATAATTAACATATAAATCTTTTAGTATAAATCCAAATAACAAAATAAAAGATATCAGACCTATAGTTCCTGTTTCAGCAGCTAATTGCAAAAAATTATTATGAGCATGAGCTGTTGATACCATGGGTTCTTGATAATATGGTTCTTTAATGATAACCTCACTAAAATTATTTAGTCCTATACCATTAACCCAATGATCACGATAAATCAACAAAGCACCACGCCATAAATTTAAGCGAGTTACGTTACTTTTATTCTCTTTAAAATCAAAGATACTAATAAAACGGTTAATATATTGGTTAGGTATAATCTGAGGGGCTACTGCTACAAAAATTAAGACTAAAATTAAAAAATATAATAAATAACTTTTATTTTTAATAAAAATTATTAAAACTAAACTAGCTAGAAAGGCCAACCAAACCCCTCTAGTTTGGGTAAAAATCAAGGATGATATCCCAATAATACTTAACAAACCTAATATTATTCTAGGAATTAAAGAAATTCTACCCCAACAAATATAACTAATCAAATATAAGAGAAAAAAGCTTAGTATACTAGCAAATTCCATTACAAAAATATTTCCATGAACCCTAGCTACCCCTGAATAAAATTGTAATAAAGACTGACCTAATGAGAATAATATTGCAGCAAATAAAATTACCAACAAAGTTCTAATAACCTTTAAACTTGGATTTACATCAACAAGCAGATAGAATAATATAATCGGAATCAAGAATCTTTGAAGATAGTCTAGACTATTAACAAGATTTAAACTATCAACAAAAGAGAAGAGTAAAGCAATCAAAAATAAAATTATATATCTATCATAAGGTGTTTGATTTATTTTAACTTCTTTATTTATAACCTTTTTTATTACCCAAGCTAACAATGATACCCCTAAACCTAAATTCATTATTGCTAATGATATAAAAGTTCCCGTTAAATATATTAAAAACCCTAGAATAATTATATGGTTAAAAGTTTTTTCCATAAAATCTCCTTTAATTTATTATTTCTTTATAAGTCCATTTTGACAAAACACATCTCCTTTTTCTTTCTTTTTCTTATATATCTTTTTATTCTTATTGAAGGCTTCTTTTTGACCATTCCTACCATGAAATAGGTGATATTGTATTGCTTTATTTCTTAATGATTTAAATTCAACACCTATCTTTTCTAATCTCCACTGAAGGTCAGTATCTTCAAATCCGTAATCCTCATAATCCTCATCAAAGCCGTTAACTTTATAAATAATATCCTTTGAAACACCAAAATTTGAACCTATCATTACAGTTTTACGTTTGATCAAATTAAAATCAAAAGGAAAGTATAAACCCTCTTCTATATGACTACTCTTAGAAAGTAATATTTTCATAAAAGATAGATAATTTATGTTTTTTTCTTCTAATAGAACATTAGTTAATTTAGAATCCAATAAAACTCTTCTACTAAACAAACAAATATTATTAGATTTCCTTTTAGTATACTCTTCTAAGAACTTTTTATGTAAAATACAATCGCTATCAATAAATATTAAGAAATTAGATTCAGCTTTTTTTATAGCTTCATTTAATATCCTACTTTTTCTAAATCCTTTGTCTTCTTGGTAAACATGTTTTATATTAAAATTATATATTTTCCTCTTTTGCTTTATAAATTTTTTTAATTCCTCTTCATCATTGTCCTCTGCAATAATAACCTCAAAATTTTTACATGTTTGTTGCTTTAAAGATTCTAATACCAATTCTAAGTAATTATTTTTTTTATAAATACTGATAATAATTGATAAATCAACTGAGCTATTAATCATATTTGACCCATCTCCTAAAAAACTACTTATTCCCTAACAACTTATAATTTCTATGCCCACTTAGATATATTTTACCCCCAAACCTTCTTTCTAGCCATTGCTCCATTGCTGTAATCATTCTTGTCTTCTTCTTTTCGTGTTTATGCAATTCTCGTCTTGAATCAGGGTCTCCACTATATTGTAATTTATACTTCCAGTCCATTCTAGAAATCCATTGTTCCATTACTTTAGGATGAGTCCCTTTGTATACAGGCAATCTATTCAGTGGTCCATAATCAAACTCATCAGCTGCTTGATTATAATATTCTTCTGCTCTCTTTTTACCCCAATGAACACTATCTAGTGCCTTTTTCTTACTTTGCATATAGTGTGGTGGTCTTACCCATCCATAATGAAATATTTCAGCATTTGCATGAGCAGCCCTAACTGGTCTACCATTTTTTCTAAAGCCTTGGGCACTATTATGAGACTTAATGCTTAGATTGTTTTTAATCATCCGTACCTCTCTCTTATACCAGCCATGGCTCTTATGATAATGTTCATAATCACCCCAAAAATGACGATAATCAAAGACTAAGGCTTCTACTTCATCATCATCTAATAGCTCGAGGCATCTATCTTTAATAACTGCTAAATACTTTTCATGTACAACTTCATCAGCCTGTAAATAAAAACACCAATCCCCACTACATTCATTTAAAGCAATATTAGTTTGGATAGCATTTACTCTTCCACCCTTAAAATCTTTTTCATCCCAAACTGTATCAATAATCTTTATCTTATCACTTTTTATACTTTCTATTCTCTCTCTAGTATAATCATCTTCATCTCCTTTACCTACCGCTATTATAAATTCATCACAAATAGGTAAAATAGATTCTATAGCCTCTTTAATTGGATAATATAACTTGGTTGCATTCCTTACCATAGAAAAACCACTAATCTTCATCTTTTATCCTCCCTAAATAATTATACTATTTCTTAAATAACTGCTTAATCTGTCTCTTCCAATATAGGAATTTCTTTCTCTTATCTCTATGCTTAATCATTAATGATAAGATTCTTTGATATTCTTGTGGAGCATAATATTTCATAAATATTCTTTGTTCATCTTCTGTTAGTTTAAATCTAGCTAAGTCTTTCATTCTACTCTTAATATCTAAGTTATTCTTTATTCTACCACGATTTAAATCTATATAATAAAATTTAGGACTTTTATCTATATCCTTAACTAAAATATTTCCCGCATGTAAATCATTGTGGACTATACCTGCATCATGCATCCCCTTAATATCTTTAGCAATCTGAGGCAACCAATCTTTAACTTTATTTCTTAAAGGATGATTATCATCTTTTAAAATATCTAATAGGTTATAATCATAATCAATATATTCAGTAATAAAGTAACTATAAATTATCTTATTAAATCTACCTCTTCTCTCTAATAATGCAATGGGCTTAGGAGTTCTTAGACCAACTTCTTCTAAAGCTAAAGCCAACTTAAGGGATCTAACTGCTTTAGAGTCTAAAAAACAGAATCTTAGCTTATCATACCTCCTAGTCAAATTGAATTTCTTTATTATAATATCTTCATTAATTCCAGGAATATCATCAGCTTGAAAATGAATTAGAGCATTACGAACATCATATATCTTTTCTCCATCCTTTTGAATTTCAATCTCTTCAATAAATCTCCTAAAATCTCTATTTTCAAAACCCTCATTAATCCATAATAACTGATTATCATTACTAGTCTCTTCTCGAATATAGTCAACTTTATTTCCTATTTCTAATTTTAGAGACACCACTTTCACCTCTTACTAATAATAGTATTTTAATTTTTATCGAAATAAAGATTCTCCAATTTATTAACTTTATCAACAAAGTTAAATTCTTTTTCTATTACCTGCTTAGCCAATTGACCCATTTCATCTCTATTCTGATTATTAATCATTTTCAATATCTTTTTAGCAATATCCATAGGGTTTTTACTTTCAGCTAAATATCCTGTCTTATTATCTACTATAATTTCAGATATATTACTAACATCAGTACTAACTACTGCTTTTCCAACAGCCATAGCTTCTGCAATAACAAAACCAAAACCTTCCCACAAAGCAGTGTGCAATAAGAAATCGATTTGAGACATAATATTATAGATATCGGTTCTAAAGCCAGTAAAGATAATATGTTTTTCTAAATCTAGGTTTTTTACTTTTTCTTTTAATTCTTCTTCTAACTCACCTTTTCCAACTATTAAAACCCTAAAGCTTTCTATCTCTGATCTTATCAAATCTACTGCCTCAATTAAATATTTATGCCCCTTTTGAATATTTAACCTGCCAACATTAGCAATCAAAGTCATATCTTCATCAATTCCAAACTCTTCTCTTATATTACTTCTTTTAATATTTCTGATTTTATCCAACTTAACCCCATTATAAATAATCTCTATCTTATCTTCATCAAGCCAGTGTGACGTATTTCTCAATATCGTCTCTTTAGTTGATTTTGAATTAGCTATTATATCTGTCACACAATCCTTTAATAGAAATTTAGTATAAAATCTATCTTTAATAGGAATTGCGCTACCTCTTCTATAAATAATTTTATCTACTCCTGCTAACTTCCCTGCTAAGGCACCAAATTTTAAATCTTGAGAAAGATTTAAAAATATAACATCTATCTTCTCCTTCTTTAAATAATTGACAAAAGAAAATAGTTTAGCTAAATTTAACACCGATAAACTCCCTTTGACTAAAACTTTCTTAGTCGTTACACCTTCTTTTTCAACACGCTGATACAATTCACTTTCTGGAATACTGGCAATAGTCACTTCATATCCCCTTTTATGAAGTTCAATAGCTGTTTCGAAGGTCCATTTTTCTCCTCCTCCCCAAGCCATACAAGTATTTAAAAAAAGTATCTTTTTCATCATTTTTCTCTCCCTAATTTAAGTTGATTCTTCTCCCAAAGTTTAATATACTTTAAAAACTGATAATAAGATGATAGAACAGATAATATAAATCCTTGCATTCCCAATAAAAAACCTTTTTTCAAAATAAACTTCTTAATAAACTCTACTATAGGTCTTAAGATAATATAAGCTATTCCTATCTTCTTACTAGCTTTATATTTTTTCTCAGCATCAAGGGTGGTATAATGATTAATCTTACTTAAGTAATGCTTCAAATCACGATAAGTATAATGAATCAGAGCATTATTTAACTTATCCACTCTGCCTTCCACCTTGACACCTTCATGGACTAAACCGCTATATCTATTATGAGCTTTAAATAATCGGAGAGTATAATCTGGATACCATCCACAATATTTAATCCACTTACCTAAAAAATAATTTTTTCTAGGAATTTTGTAACCTTCTGCTTGTGGGCTATTTAACCTATTTAGAATCTCATCTTTCAAAGCTGGAGTAACCCTCTCATCAGCATCTACTACTAAGACCCATTCCGCTTCTATCTGCTCCAATCCAAAGTTACGTTGTGAAGCAAAATCATCAAACTTTCTTTGATAGACCTGCTGGGTATATTTTTTAGCTAACTCAACAGTATTATCATTACTATAGGAATCTATCACAACTATATCATTAATCCAATTAAGGGTTTCTAAACATTCTTCAATATTATCTTCTTCATTATAAGTCAAGATTAATGCCCCAAGATTATCCACTATACCCCCTCCTTTTTTTAAGATAATAATAAAACTCAAGATAAATATTAAAATAGTTTTTAACCCCTATTATTAGTCTTTAGATAACATATCATAATATACCTCTTCAGTCTTATTTATCATAGTTTCTATTGTGTACTTATTTAGGACTCGATTATATCCCGCTTCTCCCATCTCAATTCTTAAATTAGAATTTTCAACCAGTTGTTTAAGCTTCTCAGAGAAATCTTCCACTTCTAAAGGCAACAAAAAACCAGTCTTCCCATCTTCAATAATCTCCTTTAGTCCACCTACCTTTGTAGCTACAACTACTTTCTTCATCGCCATAGCCTCAATAGCTACTATCCCAAAAGCCTCCTTTTTAGATGGGATGATTAGTATATCTAAAATATCTATTATTGCTGGAATATCTTCACGAAAACCTGTTAAATAAACTTGATCTGTTAAATTAAATTGTTTAATCATTTCTTCTAGACTATTTTTATAAGACTTATCTGGACTATTATCTTGACCTACAATTAAATACTTAATATTTGATATCTGATTTTTTAATTTAGCGGCTATTTCTAGGATAAACTCTTGGTTTTTATTATCTCCTAGTCTACCAATCGCTCCTACTACTATATCATTGCTATCAATATTAAACTCTTGCTTTAAATTATTATTATAGAATTTATTATAGTTGAAATCACTAAGATCAACACCATTATAAATCAATTCTAGCTTCTCTAAAGAAATTTTATTTTCCCTAATTAAGATTTCTCTAACTTCATTAGATACAACAATAATTTTACTTACTTTCTTATATAAATGATGATGAAGATAAGTCTTTCCTAATGGTTTTAAAATATGTCTAGTAATAACAACTTTAGCTCTTTTAGCAATAGTAGCAGCAATAATAGCTAACCAATAATCCTTGCCACGGTGGGCATGAATAATATCTATTTGCTTCTCTTTAATAATCCTAACCAACTTAAAAATTGAAATAAAATCTAAAGCATTCTTTAATGGAAGAAATCTAATATCAATATCCAAGTAAGAGAACTTAGTAATTAGATCTTCTTTAATTGCCAAAGTAAGATTATGACCCCTTTTAGATAACTCTCTTAGTAATTGATATAAGTGTATCTCTCCTCCTCCTAGTACTTTAGCTGAATGAATCTGGAGTACATTTAATTGCTTCATTATTACTATAACCTTCTCTCTGATTTGATTTAGGTTGATAGTAATAGTTTGAGTTTCTTTATTAAAGTTTATTATATTTTGCATTATTGCTACTTACTTCTTACTGTTCACTGTTTACTCATCACTGCTCTCAATACATCATCAGCACTAATCTCCTCTAAACACTTATGATGCTCTAAAGGACAATGGTGGTGTCCACAGGGGCGACAGTCAATACCATTCTCTATAACCTTATGCTTCTCACCATAGGGACGATACTTCTGCTCATCGGAAGGACCAAATAAGGCTATTGTCGGTATTCCAACTGCTGCTGCCACATGGACTGGTCCAGTATCACCACTGATAAATAAATTACACCTTGCTGCTAAAGCAGCTAATTCTTTTAAAGTAGTCTTTCCAGTAGCAATAATTGGTTTAGTTTTCATCATAGCAACTATCTCATTTACCCTCTCTACATCTCCAGGTCCACCAAAGAATATAACTTTAGCTTGTAACTCTTCTTCTAATCTATCTCCTAGCTGAGCAAAGCCCTCTTTAGTCCATTGCTTAGTCGGCCAGCTACCTCCTGTATTAAGCCCTACTACTCTATCCTTATCCTTTATATCATGCTCCTGTAAGAAATTTAACATATTCTTACTGGCTTCTTGATTAATCTCTAACTCTACCCCTTGATTATCTATGCTTTCAAATCCTATCTCTGCTAAAAAGTTAAGGTAAACATCTACCATATGCATGTTTTTAGCAGGAAGCAGTTCTTGATTAAGCCAAATACCCCTTCCTTTACCACCAAAACCAATAGTATAAGCTGGATTAATTACTTTCAACAATAGAGCTGTTCTCCAATTACCATGGAGGTTAAGACCTAATTCATAATTGTTCTGACTTAACCTTCTAGCAAATTTCCAGCTTTTTTTTATACTCCAGTTCTTATTATAAGCATAGACCTGATCCAAATAGGAATTCTCCTCCATAATATCAAAAAAGTTAGAATTAACTACCATATCTATCTGTGCTGTGGGGAATTTCTCTCTTAAATTTCTAATAAAAGGAGTAACAAAGATTAAATCTCCTAGATATAAGAGGTCTATTATCAGAATTCTGTTGGCATTACTTATATTGTCATTCATTAAGACCCACTCCTTAACATCAGATTAACAGCCTTTAGCAGCTGGTCTACACTTATAGCCTTCATACATTCCTTATTATGCTGGCAGACCCTCTTCCAACAACATTTACATTTACTCTCACTGCTAAGCACGATATTATTCTCTCCATAAGGACCATGAGTTATGGGGTTTGTGGGACCAAATAGAGCAATTACAGGGGTTGCCATTGCTACTGCTAAATGCATCGGTCCAGTATCACAACCAATAAATAAATCTGCTTTATCATAGATCCCTGCAAGCTCTTTAAGGTCAGTTCTACCAGCTAAATTATGTGCTCTTTCCTCCATTAAATCTATAATCTTAATGACTCCAGCTCTATCAGCAGGACTACCAGTAAAGATAACTTCACAATTTAAATCTCTGATTAAATTATCAGCTACTTCTGCCCAACGCTGGTCCAACCAATTTTTAGAACTCCAGCTAGTATAGGGATTAATAGTGACCAATCTTTTTCTATCATTTATACTGAACTCTTCTAACAGCTGAGCAACCCTTTTCTCTTCTTCAGGCAAAAGAGTTATATCAAAGGCTACAGTATCAGCCTTTACATCTATTCCATGGGCTATCTGAAGGTTTCTATCTATCTGGTGAATCTCTGCTGTAGGTAGTTTAACCTTCTGTTGATAAAAAAGAGTAGAACCTTCTCTTCCATTAGCAGGACCAACTTTTCTTTTAGCTCCACTCAAATAGGCTGTTAAAGCACTCTTAAATAACCCATGTACATCTAAAGCTATATCAAATTGCTGTCTTTTTAGTTTCTTAAAAAAGTTTTGTGCCTTCTTTAAGGTCGACCACTTTTGATTCCTAAACTCCTTCTTCCATTCTTCTTTTGGTAATATAATGATATTATCTATATTTGGATTACCTATCAGCAAATCCTTGGCTTTATCCTCTACAATCCAAGTGATTTCTGCATCGGGATATCTCTCTCTAGTAGCTTTGGCAACTGGTAGAGCATGAATTACATCTCCAATAGCGCTTAACCTAATCAATAGTATCTTCATTTACTTAATTCCTTTCTTCTAGCTAATAATCTACTTGCTAACTCAACATTACGCCAAGAAGCTCCTTGATTATCATTAATCATCTCTATAGCTTGTCTACTTTGTTCTTCTAAAATATCAGGATTACTAAGGTAATATTCCATCTGCTCAATTAACTCTGCTACATTGGAAACTTGAATACCTACCCTATTCTCTAATAGTAGTTTAGTACTGTCTTTAAAATTGAACATATGTGGTCCAAAAAAGACTAGTTTCCCTTGGGAAGCTGGCTCTAATATATTATGACCCCCCCGTTCAATCAAACTTCCTCCTACAAATACTAAATCTGCAATACCATATAGCTTGGCTAACTCTCCAATAGTGTCCACTAAGATAACTGATTCTCTAGCTGAATCCCTCTCTTTTATTCTACTTCTTCTAATGGTATTGATACCCTCCTGCTTATAGAGACTTTCTATCTCTTCGACCCGCTCAATATAACGAGGCACTAATAATAGAATTAAATCGCCAAACTTTGTCTTTAACTCCTTGTATAGAGGAATTAGTTGTTCCTCTTCATTATCATGGGTACTGCCAGCAACGATAATAGGCTGCTTGGAGTCAAGCTTAAACTCTTGATAAATAGCTTCTTTAACTTCAGAGTTAACTTTACCATATTCTTGGTCAAATTTAGTATTACCATTATTACAGACTTTAACTTTATCTGCTCCTAACTCTATAATTCTATTCATATCCTTTTTAGATTGCATACTTAAAATATCTATCTGCTTAAACATATCTTTTAGTAAAGAGCCTAGATACTTATATTGCTTAAAGCTACTGTCACTTATTCTTCCACTGACAAGCATCACCTTAGCACCTTGCTTTTTACTATATCTTATTAGATTAGGCCATAGCTCGGTCTCCATAATCAACACAAGTTCAGGGTTGATTGCTTTTACCACCTTATTTACTATCATAAAAAAGTCAAAGGGGATATAAATAAAATCATCTGCTTCTTTGATAATTTTTTTTGCCATATCTCTTCCAGTATTGGTCATAGTAGAAAAGATAATTTTATATTCAGGAAACCTCTGTTTTAACTCAGCTACAACAGGGCTAGCAGCACCTGCTTCCCCCACTGAAGCAGCATGAACCCAAATAACCTGTTCATCTCTAAAATTATTTATTCTTTTCTTTGACAAAAAACCAAATCTCTCTAATAAAGAAGATATATCTTCTTTATTAGTTACAATTCTATAAATTAATACAGGAGAATATAATAATAAAATAATAAGTACTAAAAGATTATAAATAAAATAAGCTAGTGACATACTTAAACTCCTTTTTATTGAAATAACTACTAAAATTACACCTTGTACTAATAGAAAAATAAGATTTTTCTTTACTATATAAAACATGAAAAATAATTCAAATTAATTTAGCAACGAATTAAAGCGAATCATACGAATTAGACATTAACAGATTAAACTAAAAATGCTTCTTCCGCGAATTTTGTTAAAGCAACTTTTAAAACCTTATTTTTACCACTAATGGACACTAATTAGCACTAATAAAAGATCTAAAGCATTAAAAAATTTTAAAATATTAATTATTATCTTTAATTCTCTTATCTGTGTATATTCGTGATAATTCGTGGTTTCAAAGTGTTTTCTAATATTTAATTTTTATGTTTTAATTAAAATCTTAAATTATTGTTAATCACAAAGTTGGTTGTTAAACCAATATTTATCATTTCTTATATAGTTGAGTAATTCAAAAGAGAACTTTTATATTAAACTTCAATTAGGATAGTGCGTTAATATAAGGTCATTCTTTTTAATTATATAATAAAGTTATTATCTCTTCAATATCAGCTAAGTAATATGAGAAATTAATTCCACCAATATATAGTTTTTTCCTTAAATAAGCATTTTATTAAAAACAAATTAAGTGATGAGAAGATTCCCACCACTTAATCTATCTAATTCTCTATTAAAACTTCAATTCAAGATTCAAACGAATATCCTTTTCTAATTGATCATATTCAATTCCAGTATTGAAGCAATCAAACTCTCTAGTCAGAGAATATTTCAAAGTAGATAACTCATCTTCAATAAAGTCATACCCTGCCTCTATTTCTACATCCCAATAAGGGAATTCCAATTGATTTGTTTGAAAGTTATAACTTACACTAACCTCATTATATAAGTCATCTCTTTCAACCTCTTCATCCTCAATAGGTGTTTCTCCTACAGTTCCTACATAGTTATATCCTAAAGCGATACTATTATACTCATTAATTTGATAAGAGGTTTTCGTATTGAATTGATAATAATTATAATCATCTCCACCTTCATAATTACTCTTACGAACTAAGGCATTCCATTCAAGATCTAAATCATCATTTAACTCTAAATCACTTCCAATACTTGCAGTAATATAATTTCTCTCTCCAATCTTTTCATCCTCATCTGTCAATAAATCAAATTCAAAAGGAGTCTGTCCAAATTCATTATAATACTGATAATCTAGATTAAAATCGAGAAAAGCCACCTTTTGATCAATACCTAGATTGAAATCATAGGTTTGGAAGTCATCACCTGTTCCATATTCAGATGCAGATAGACCTCCATTCCAATAGAGGTTAGTATTATCACTTACCCCAACTTGGCTATCTCTTAATCTTAAATCAAACCCTCTTCTAGAAGTCTCAACATCAGTATCTCGCTCATAGATATTAGCTATTCTAAGATCTGTAGAGAGTAAAGTTCCATTTCCTAAATCCTTATTCTTAATCCCCAAAGAAAACTGTGGTTTATAGTCGTATTCATTATCTGCTCCAGCACGTAACTGCCAATAATAATCTGACCAACTCTTATCGAAGGTAATCTCTTTTCCAGTCTCGGGGTCATCCTCATCCCTTCTTAGGTGCAATCCAGATTTAACTCCAAAAATATCAGTAGTCAAATCCCACCTTGCTAACCACTCTTTATCCTTATAATCTGGGTCATCCTCATCATCTTCAATATAAGCATTATAGCTAAGATTACTAGTAACTCCACCAATCTTATTTATCAAATTGACACTACCATCTAATCCTATCTCTTGATCATAACTTAAATCAGGCTTAAACTGAAAGTTCTCACTTGGTGCATAATCATAATCTAAATCTAATTGATTTCCTTTCTTACTTGTAGCCTTAAAATGAACAAATCCCTCTAACTTTTCATCAACATAATGATCATAATTAACTTCGAGATAAGCTCCATTATCCCTATTATATCCTAATTTAGGCTCAGGAATAGCATACTTTCTCTGTTCTGTTGGGTCTGAACTTAATGTAGTAGTAAAGGTAGGTAGAGGAAGGATCCTCTTACCCTTTATCCATAGATAAACCCCTTTAGCCACAACTTTACCATCAGGATATACATCAATTTTCTCAGCTGTTAATTTATAATGGTAATCATCATAATCATGGTAACCAGGAATTAAATCTGTATCCTCCATCACCATCTCATCCTTTAAGATGTTAATTACCTTTCCCTTAAATTTAATATTCTCTTCTGCAGCCTTAGCATTATAAAACTTTCCTTCTTCACTAATGTAATCATACTCTAAAGCATCTCCAGAGACTTCTCTGCCTTCTTGAACCAAGAGAATATTACCTGAAGCTTTAATAGTTTTAGCTGTTAAATCAACTTCAACCTTATCTGCTTTAATATAATCTTCTCCCATTTGAATGACTACATTATCTTCAGCTTGAATCATTTGCGACTCCTCATCTAATATCACAAATCCCTCAGCATCTACTGTAATTGGAACCTGTTCATTAGCTTGTACAACTGGTGCACATAAGACTAATATTAGTAATACATAAGATAATACTTTCTTCAAGGTCTTTCACCCTTTCTAGCAATAATTAACAATAAGTACTCATTGTTAATTATAAAAGCAAATAATTTATATTTATACAACTAGTAAATTCTCTAATGATTAGATTTAGTATTAATTATACGCATAAGTCTATCTTACTAAACTCCTTAGTAAAATTCAAGTTTTAAAGGCTATTTGCTCCAAGTAATAGCTGGAACTTATCTTAAATTTATTATAAAAAAGAAAAAATCTACTTAGGCAGTATATACTACCCAAGTAGATTTATAAAATAAAAGATTATTAATTTAGCTTAAAAACTCAATTTATATTTTAAAATTAAGCTCTTATATAAATACTTACTTGACTCTAGATACTGCTTTAAATTAAGCCCTACTTCAAAACTATGGCTCTCATTAAATTCATAAAACAGCGTCTGCTGTAAGTTGAGTTTCAAACCATATTTATCCTCTAATTCTAAAGTTGAATCATAATCTAGATTATTGAAAAAACTTCGTTGATAATTTAGCTTCAAACTATAATATCTTCTTAAATTACTATAACTTTTCTCGTTGATATTATAATCAAAGGTTAACCAATAGTTACTATCAGGGTCATAGTTAATAGATATTTTAGCTTCTTTATCTATTAGTTCAAACCCACTAGCTAAATAACTATCCTTGTTCTGACTTAGAGATAAATTATAGCTCCATTGATTACCTTCATAACTAAAAGCCAACTCAGCTTTATCCTCTACAAAAGTATTAAGCATTGTAGCAGTTCTATATTCATTACTTCTCTTATAGCTACCACTTAAACCATATACTCCATTAATATCTCCATAATAATCAATATCAAATCCCCAATCAAAATCTTTAGTAATCCAGCTACTTCTTCTTGATAGATTATTCTCTCCATACCCCAAATTACTCCTTAATAAATATCTCCCTAAACTCTTATATCCTTCTAAACTAATATTATATTTCCCATTTCCTGAATCAAATCTAGATTTAAGTGCTTCAAAATCAGCTGATTGATAATCTAAATTAATATTATAATTAATATCTGATAAATAAGAGTCTAAGCTTAAAGAGAATGCTTCTCCTAACAGGTCATCTCTACTATTCTGCCCTACAATAGACTCTAAATAGAGATCTATATTATTTAAAGTATATCTATCAGCATAACTTAAATAATGATTCTTATCTCCAGATTCATCATCAATTAAATAGCCTACTTTTCTACCATCATTTCGCCAAATCATTCCCATTTCTTGATTGCTATCAACCCTAAACCCTTGACTATTACTACTACTTCCATACCAGATTTGATAATTATCTTTTTTAAGATAGGCTCCTAACAAATCTCCTCCATATAAAAATTTAGAAAAAGAAGGGACTGAAGTCATACCTAAGCTTAATTTATTATTACCCTGTATTACATTAAAGAGATAGTTATTGTAGTCCCAATCTGTTTCATCTGTAACTATTCCTTCTGTAAAAAAGTAGCTCTTGTCCAAATCCATTTCAAATTCAAGGTCATAATCATTGATAGTTTGACTATAATCAAGGCTGATATACTCAGAGATGTTACTATTATATTCACCTATATCTAGCTTTAACATATAATAACTATTACTCTCTGCTCTCAGATTGCAACTATAATTAATTACTGACAATATTACTAAAACTAATATTAAATTCAGTCTAGATATCACTTGCAGCCTGTACCCAATCTGGAATATCTTCAATCTGATCTTCAGGAGCATCATCTACATCTTTATAATCAATCACTAAACGATCAATCAACCATTCTCCATCAGTTCTAGTAAATGTAAAGGTGATTATTCCATAATCTGTAACCATAGGGTCTATCTCTTCATTCTTTTCATAGACCAAAAAATATGCTATAGCTTTAGCGGAATTTTGCCCCTCTGGAATTATTCTCAAATTTTTCGACTGCACTCCATCCTTCAACAATAAACTAGTCTCTAAATCTAAATCAATATTATAATAATGCTTATATTGATACTCTATATCACTTTTAGATTTTTCACTGATTAGATAATATACCCCTAGATGATAAACGCCTGGTTGTCTGATAAAGATAGACCCCATCTCTACCAGCTCGTCTTCTAATTTATCAAATGACTTTCCATAACTAATACCATCTTCACGAAGAGTAACTATCTCATAATTTTCACCATGGTTGCTATTAAATAATAACATAATATCTTCTACAGTCCAATCATTCTCTGGATCCCAAGCAACCTCACCCTCTTCTGTAGCCCAATCATCTCTAGGACTGTCAAATTCATTATAACGGAAAAAAGCTTCAATCTTATCAGCTACTGCTGCTGAAATTTCACCATCCTCCTTTGTTGATTTAGTGGACTTGTCCGAAACCAAGCATCCAGATAAGCTCATAGCTAGCATAATTAATAAGATTAATATAGATAGCTTTTTCATTAGTACCCCTCCTTTGTCCCATACTACCTTAATAAATCAATAAGCGTCCAAAACCAAAACCTTTTCTAGGCGTTACTGTAAAGGATAACTTCTTAGCTGGAAGCTCACCATATTTATCCTCTGCTAAAACTGTTATTGTATGGAGCATTCCACTTGTTGACCCACTAGAGAGTGGAGTTTTAGCAAAGATAATAACTCTACTTAAAACCTCACTACCATCTTGATCAGTAGTAATTATTTTAATATAATAATCCTTTTTAGTCTCAACTACTTGATCCCCACCTTTAATTATGGTTTTTTCATCAATATTTACTGTTAAACTTGTAAGCTTAACCTTATTATCCTCTGCAAAATCAATTCTTATTGTAGAAGCTTCATTGACACTTAATGTCTCTCCCTCACTAATATTAAATTCCACATTCATTTCATTTATAATGTGAAATAAACTTGGGAATTTTATTTCATCTGATTCATTTCCCCATTCGTCTTGTAGCCTTATATTTAAATCATATTCAGTATCATTAGCTAATGAAGATTTAGGTCTAAATTTAATAAGATAAACCTTTTTATCCTGAGCTATCTCATCTTTGATCTCAGTCTGCATTGTAGCTGATATATTAGCTGGAATTGTATTCACAGTTAGAGGAATTAATGAATTAAGTAATTCACCAGCTACCCCTCCAATCTCACCTGCTTTTACAAACTCAATTTGTTTAAAATCATTTATATTAGATATATCACTGATAATAAGCTGGAACTGTGGTTCTAATACAGGCATGTCACCAAAGGTACCATTACTTGTATCTTCTAAGGTCGATGTCTTATCATTATAGTATTGTATCTTACTTATAATCTGGGGAGCAGTTCCATCGACTTTAAATCTAAAGGCTTTAATTTGAGTTCGCTGATCATCTATAGTTATACCTGCATTCTCAAGTTGGGTCTTAATATCACCTTCTATATCATCATTTGTGCTATCTAAATTTATACCTTGAATCTCACTAATCAAGTCTGAACTTATTTCAATATCATCAGCTATAATTATTACCTCATAGGTTTCATCTTCAAGAGATGGTATCAAATTAACCAAATCTTCTTCTATATAATCGGTCTTTTTATCTAAACCTTTTTTATACCTATAAGTCCACTGCTTTCCTACATCAGCACCTGACCTAATTTGGTATCTTACTTCTTCAGAGTTATGAACATCAAAGTACAATTTACCTCCATTAGTACTAATCACCTTATCAACCTGCTTGTCCTTATTATCCTTCAAAGTTATATTGTTAATTATTGGTCTATTTTCATTAACCTCTAACATAAAGGTAAAACCAGTGATCCCAGGGGTAAGAGTATCAGTATCATTTACATTTCCTGATATGTCAGTAGCAGTAACCCTAACAACATATTTACCCTCTTTTAAAGTTCCATAAGGGAATATAGTAACGGTCTTTGTATCTGAATTATAGTCAATTACTCTAAAATGTACATCTACCGTTTGATCAAATTGATTATCGGTTTCATGGAGATAGTCATTTACTATATTATCTATAGTCATATTATCATTGACCTTAACCCCTCTAGCTTCAATCAAATCTTCAGCTGATACAAGCTCACCCTCAAAGCCTGAATATTTTTCATTAAAAGAAATCTTAATCTCTGGTTGAGAATACTCTGAACTAGTATCTTTAACTATCTCAATTTTTTGAGCATCAGTAGTTTGATTTAGTATTTCTTTAAAGGATACACCAGGATTTACACTAACTATTTCAGGATTATCATCAACATCTAAAGCAAAATAATAGGTATGGTCTGTTGGAGTCTCTGCACCAAAAGCAGATGCCTTCATCCTTACAGCTATAACATTAATTTCACTACCAGCTGGTAAATTAGTTAATTCTTCTGCAAAAGGACTAACATCATCTATTTGCCAATTTGTCTTTGTTATTCTTTGATTCAATACACTACTGATATCAGTTCGATCATTAATAGTTCTCCAAGTAGTATCTAAACTGATAGACCTATTTAAAGTATCAGGTTCAGTATCTTGACTTGATCTAATAAATCGTTGATCAGCAATACCTGATTGAGCAGTAACATCTACTATTAAATCTGATTTATCTTTTAAGTAATACACCTTGTCTGGATCGAGAATTCCATATTGAGAATGATTTTTAACCCTTACATCAATTCTAGGAGATGCATAGGAAGACTTGATTGTAAAGGTTGATAATACTGGTCCTTGCTGGCTACCAAGTCTAACCTCATACGTATTATTAATCGGCATATCACTGAAAAAAGCATTCTTAAATACGACCTTTCCATTAGTCTCATCATAGTCTATATCAGTACTACTATTAGCATCAGCCTCAAGTAAATCATTACTGGTATTAATAACATAAATATTTGGGGCATCAGCACTGAATTCAAAAAGTATAGTTACATCATTGTTATAACCTTCTAACCTAGCTTCAGGTCTAAATTCAAATTCTCTAACATCTACCTCTTTTACAATATGCCTTGGACCAATCTCAAAGTCAGTTATTTTCCCTTGAACAAACGTTGCCCCTACAGATTTATCACTATCCATAAGGATATCACCTTCTTGAGAATTGATATCAAAAGCAACATCACCTGTCCAATGATCAAATTCATAACCTGGATTAGGTGCAGCCTTCAAATGTAAGTTGGGATAAGAACCTGTCACCTCTATCTCTCCATAATCAGTACTTCTAGTCAAAGTATATTTCTCAGAATAAACTGCAGTAATAGTCTTATTGCCATCCATAATTATGTTTATAGGATTTTGATAACCTAAAACATTACCTAAATTATCTTCCCAATGAGCAAATTCATAAGCTGTCTCAGGATTAACTGTTAACTCTACACTGCTTCCATCAGGATAATCAGCTTGATTTGGATTTTTAGTTACAGTGCCATGATCAGAATTAACAGTTAAACTATAAGCAAAACTAGTTCCTGTAAAGATAATAATAAAAGTAATTACTAATAAAATACCGATAAATAATTTATCTCTATATCTACTCATCTAATCTACCTCCTTTTTTAAGCATAATAATTCTATAATATACTATTCTCTAATCATACCCCTTTTTCCTGTTAATCTTCTAAATAGTTTCTATTCTTTTTATTATTATTTAAAACTTATTTTGGACCAAATAACAAAATAATTAAAAAACATATTGTATGTAATTTAATACACTAAGCCATCTCTCTTTATGATATAACAGATAAATTTTAGTTTAAATCTCCTAAATAACTTAATAAAGCCAAGCGATTAGTCGCTTGGCTTTATTAAAAGACTAATCAATTTGATAATAAATCCTTATCTTAGCACCCTCTCCATATTCAAAGTCAACGATACTAATCTGCTCTAGCTCTACTACCTCTTCTTCAGTAGATATATGGAGTTGAACTAATTTTTTCATGACAGTAGTTAAATCATCAAACTTCTCCTGACTTGCCAACTTTATCATTTCACTCTCGTCAACCTCTACCATCTTAGTATCTATTTTGACTGTTTCTGCCATAGCCAAGGGAGTATGCAAAGCCAAAATTACTAAAGCTAGACAGACAATAAACAACTTCTTCATCTAAAATACCTCCTTTAAGTTCTTTGGTTACCATCCTTTAAAAACCAATCTAATGGATTATTAATAATATATTCCCTAATTTTATCTAATTCTCCTTCATTTCCGATAATTCTATCATAAAAAGATTTCTGCCACTGAAAATTAACATTACCTCAAAACCTCCTCAATATTAAATTATATGTTATGCTCCCATAAAAATATTGAGGTTATACTATTTAAAAAAAGCCCCTGGACAATCCAGAGGCTTTAGATTGAAGGTACAATTAGAAGTTAACACTTACTCCACCACTAATGCTATTTACACTAAAGTCTTCATTAGTATCTACAGCATTTACATAATCAGCTCTCTCGAAGTTGATTGTTGCTGAAGCAGAGTCTGTTACCTTATATCCTAATCCTGCCTTAGCAGTAGTGAATTCTCCTTCCATTCCATCATCTACTCTATCTTCTTTGTCTGCCCATGCAAATCCACCAGTTACATTTAACTTGTCATTAACTTGGTAAGATGCATCGATTCCAGCTTCTTTATTGATTGCTTGGTTATTATCGATATCATAGATAGCTGCTAATTGAGCAGTTGGTGCTAATTTGATTCCTGCTACATCAAACTCTGTACCATATCCTACACTTAATACCTTATCAGCTAAGTTATCTGTATTATCATAATCATAGATACCTGCTACAGTAATGTTTCCTAATTCTTTATTAGCTTCTACATATCTGATTTCTTCTTCAGATTTTACTGCATATTCATATTCACCAAAGACATTTACACCATAAATTGTATAAGGATTATCTTCAGTTACTTGAGCTGCTAAAGTAATCTCTTCTTCATCTTCTGTTGCATATTCGTAGTTTTCATATAATGCAGATACTTCTACTTTATCTATATTCTTAGTAGCTTTTAGATCAAAACCTTTCTTAGTACTTTCAAATCCATCATCTTCATCTGTATCTACTTGAATACCTGTGAAGTTTTCAGTAGATTCAACATTACCTTCTAATTTAATGAATCCTAAGTCTTTACTTGCACCTAATCTTGCTACTCTTTCATTCATATCCTTATCACTAAATGCTAAGTCTCCTGTGAAGTCTACACCAGCTAAGTTAAAGGCTGTATCAAGACCTGCAACTACATTTCTCTCAGCATTATCTCTAACACCAACAAATAGATTTACAGGTAAGTTTAATAAGTTATCTTGTTTTACAGCGATATCTCTTGTATCACCACGTTGACCTAATGCGATTTGAGAATTTCCTGAATTAAATACTACACCATCAATATCATCATCATTGAAGTATAGGTAGTTTTTCCATTCTAGACCTTGCTCATCACCAATTGTAGCAACAAAATCTTCTGTAGTAATAGAACCAGAAATTTCATCTAATTCTACATTAGCTTCATTCATTCCATCCTCATCATTGCCAAAGTTTCCAAAGTAATTTCCAACTGCTAACATATTTAAGTCAGCAATTACTCCATCCTTTTCAATATTTACATTTAAGTCAGCAAATTGCTTGAAGTAATCTTCAGCAGTAATCATATCATCATCATCATAGTCAGTTGCATCTACATAATCATTATCATCATCATCTAAGTCCTTTGTAAATGGATCTTTGTAAACAACTGATTTTCCATCTTCTCCTGGCTTAACACCATTTCCTTCAAGCTCTACATCTTTGTACTCTACTCCAGTCTTACCAGAGATAGTTACAGCAGATGAGTTAGCTAATTTTTCATTAATTTGAGCTAATTCAGCATCAAATTCTTGTGCTAATGCTGTAATTGCTTCTACAGCTTCTGCACTTACTTCATTATCTTTAGTTTCCACTTTTTCTAATACTCTAGCTGTTAAAGCAGCAACTTCATAACGAGTTAAATCTTGAGAAGCTTTATAAGTTCCATCCCCATATCCTTCTAATAATCCTGCTTGAGCAGCTTTTTGAATAGCATCATAAGCCCAATGTCCTTCAGGTACATCATTGAATGGATTTGCTATTGCTGGTACTGACATTGTAAATAATAAGGCTAATGTTAAAAAGCTTGTGATTAATTTTTTCATTATTAATATTCCCCCTAGGTTGTTTTTTAGTCTGTTTAGTAGTATTTTGCTTAGAATATATTGGATAGCTTAGCTTCTACTACATAACTTAGGGGTAGTTCCGAAGTTGAGTGGCCGTGTTTCCTCAGCTCTTCCTTACTCCCTTGATTATGTTAGTCTTCTACTAAAGTATCCTTGTTAAGTTCATCATCTTCAACTGAAGGCTCTACGGGGGACACCTCCTTTCTTGAGCAGAATAAGTTGATCTAAGATGATAAAGCTTAAACACAGGCTAAGAAAAATTGACAATACATAATGTACAGTTGATAATTACAAAACCTCTTTTCGACAAAATTCGACATCAGAGGGTAAAAAATATATTTGAGACTCAAAGTCTCTTAATCTTAGAAACTCATTGTTGGAAAATAGTGATTAGTAATTTAGTGATTTTTCAACAATCAATCTCTAAAATAATTTCATAGAATAAATTGTTTATCACTTAAAAAGATCAAATATCATCAACCTTTACAAGTTAATTATAACATAAATGGATTTAATAGCAAGTGGTAAAAGTATGAAATTTATTTTCTTTTTCAAATCATCTCCGTCTAAATATACTTATTCAATAGTCCCTGCTCAAATCCTCTAAGAAGGTTTATCCATTCTTTTTAAATTTAAGTAATTAATTGTCATTTATCTTCATATAATATTTATATTCTAGGGGATAGTTATAAACCCTTCTGGTAAGTATATGGATAAAATCCAATGTATAGTGTAAAGTTGATAATTGATAGATAAGATTTTAAAAATAAAAATATCGCAGTATACACATATTCAATTATTTAAAAACTCAAAAAAGAAAAAACCCCTAGGATAAAAGTATCCCAGAGGTTTAAGTAATCTGTATAGATTTGATTAGAAGCTAACTACTAATTTAGTTTTTAGAGAGTTACCTTCTCCATCAAGAGTTTCATCTTCATTATTTCCAGTGATGAACTTAGCTTCTGTATCCCAGCTGATATTATCAGAAATCTTTTGGTTTAAACCAGCTGCTAGATAAGTAAAGTCATAATCATCATCAGCAGATTGGTTAACTAATTTACCAGTTAAAGTAGTAATATCACTCATAGCATACTCAGTTCCTATTGCAAATACAGTTACATCAGTATTATCTGCATAATCATCATTAGTAGTAAATTCTACACTAGCAGTATTAGTAAATGCTCCATTTACATTGTCCCAACCTAGTTCAATACTATTTTTCTTTTCAGATTTATCTGCATGATCTACTACAGTATAATCAGCTTTCAAAGTATTGTTCGCATTTACTGCAAAGTCAGCACCAATATTAAATAAATCATAATAAGCATCATCTTCTTCTAAGTCATTTAAAGGAGCTTCAAAATCTTCTCCAACAGTTTCAAACATACCACGTACAGTTACTACATCAGTAGCTTTGTACTTAGCACCTAAGTTGAATAAAGAATCATTTTCTGTCTCGTCAGCTTGATCTTCTGATCTGTTGAATACAACTTCACCATTAACAGTAAATAACTCATTTACATCATAAGTAAGCGCTCCAGCTACATCAGTTACTTTTTTAGCTGCTCTTGCATGATATAACTTTCCAGTAAAGCTACCATTAGTAAAGTTTCTAGTAGCAGTTACACCATAATAATCATTACCATTTTCATCATCTTCACCTAATACAAAAGCCTTAACAGCATAATCAGAAACAGCTGTAGTTACTTCTACACCTTCCATATCTTCATCATCATAAATGAAGTATTTAGAAGCATTATAGTCCTCTAAATCTCCTGCTTTCAATGTAGCAAAACCATTACTAAGTGTTAATAAAGCAGTATCCATTTCAATATTTTGCTCATCACCTTCAGCTTGGTGACCAAAAGCACCAGTAGTGTCAGCAAAAGTATTAGCAATAGTATCTACTGCTAAATTAAAGTTGATGCTGTCAACATTTCCTGCGATATTGAAATCAATATTTTGATAGAATGCTTTCTCAGCAGGCATATCATCATCATCTTTGTCAGAATCATCATTAGCATCGTAATCTAAATCTAAAACATCATCGTCAGCCCATAAGTAACCAGTTACCTCATCAGAATCTCCACCATAGTTACCAATTTCAAAAACAGTTTCAACCTCTCCAGTAATCTTCACATTATCTACAGCTGCAAATGCTGGTGCAGCTAAAGATAGTACTACAGCACACGTAAGTAATAAAGAAATCTTTTTCATTGTTGTTTTTCCCCCTTATGTTCTTATAAAAGTTATTTAAAGCTATTTAAATTTTAATAACTTTCTAAAATTATACTACAAAAAACTCGTTGGCCTATAGGGATTTCACCTCCTTCTTGGGCTCTAAAATTATTAAAGTAATTAAAACTTTACAATTTTAAAGTCTGGTTATTAAAACACCTTTTATATAGTAAAATTTTAATTACCTTCACTTAAAAATAAGTTATATTGCCTCTTAAAATTGACTTATATAATTATAATACAATAATAATTTAACCATGTCAAATATTTCATTAAAAAGAATAATTAAATATATCTCTCTAAGAAAACCTAAGGTTACAATCTTAATCAAATAATATTAAATTAATCCAAAGATCATTAT
>Ga0163224_100020_pt1 | contig 27243 bp, 15 predicted proteins | sample MSEWel2016_03_03_FD_113141 | JGI IMG/M metagenome (GOLD analysis project Ga0163224, IMG submission 113141) | Subsurface microbial communities from deep shales in West Virginia, USA - MSEEL Well Study Marcellus 5H_2016_03_03 ... | reverse complement strand
TTTGATATAATTTATCTGCTAAAAGAGGATTTAAATACAATTATAATGAATTAAAGGTAATATAATGAAATTTTAAAGTTAGGAGGTGAACTATGGGGAAAGCTGTTAATATGTTACATATGTTGATGTTGCTAAGGTCAAGAGGAAAGATGCAAGCTGAAGAATTAGCTAAGGAATTAGGAATTAAGAAGAGGATGGTTAGAAAATATAAAGATGATTTTGAGCAGTTGGATATCTATATAGACTCTATTACAGGTAGATATGGAGGATATTATTTAAGTAGAGACAATACTATTTTAAATTTGGGGATTGCTGAAGAGGAGTTTTCTGTATTGAAGGATGCTGAGAATTATTTGAGCCAAGAAAGCTTTATCTTTCTTAAGGAGTATCAGTTGATTCTTGAGAAGATTAAATCTAATTTAGAGTCAGATTCTACTAATAATACGATTGATTTAATCTTTGAGTCTGTCCCTAATGTTAATGTACAGCAAGAAAAGAAGAAATATATTCAGATTCAAGAGGCAAGAAGCAAGTTTAAGAAGGTGGAACTAGATTACTTCTCTTTAAGCTCTGGACTTAAAAATAGGGTTGTTCATCCTTATACAGTCTATATCTATCAGGGCTTCTGGTATTTGATTGCTTATTGTCAATTGCGAAATGAAGTCAGACAATTTAAATTATCAAGAATCAAGAGATTAGAAATTTTGGATGAAGAGTTTATAAAGCCTACAGAGGTCTCCCTAAAAGGTCATTTAGAAAAGCTAAAGAGTTGTGTTGGCATTGTTTATGATAAGAAGAAATTTAAGGTGAAATTGCAGATTAATTATCCCATGTCGATTAAGGTTAGTGAAAGAATCTGGTTTGAAGACCAACAGATAACCTTTCAAGCAGATAATTCTATCTTATTTGAAGCAGAGATAACTGGATTAGATGATTTAAGCAATTGGGTCTTGAGTATGGGCAGTAGTGTGAAAGTGATTGAACCAATAGAGCTGAAGAATAAAGTTAAAGCAGAAGCCCAGAAAATTATAGAAAAAGTTTAAAAAATTATCTTTATTACAGATATAGTGCCACATTAGCTGTTATAATGGAGATAGAGTTGATGTGATTGAGTTTATAAAGGAGGTGGCAGGGTTGATTAATTCATTTAAAAATTTAGGAGAGAAAACTTTAGAAGGATTATCTCCTAGTGAGAGAAAGAGAAAGTTCTTATTGACTCAGACTATAGTTCCAAATGAACCAAAGGATAATGATAAAAATAGTAACAAGTATAAAGAGATTATTATAAATCTTGATACTGAGAAAGAAGAGATAGAGATTAAGCTAGGAAAAGAACTTTGGGAAGAGAATAGGGAAGAGTTTTTTGGATTTAAATTGACTGGAAACAGTAAAAAAACTTATTTTACAACTAACAACTTACATTATCACCTTTTGACAATACCTGATACATTAAATTATATAGATGATAATTTGCCTAAAGATAAGATAGTTAGTAAGTTTAGAAGCTACCTTAAAGAGTTAGAGGATATTTTTTATGATAATATTGAAGGTAAAAGTTACTTTAAGCTAGATAGATTCACAGATATTCAAAAAAACAAGGTAGCACAATACTTAAGCGAAGATGTTGAGATTAATCATAATTCATTAGCAGATGCTCTAGGAGAGTTTGTCAGTAAGGAGATTTTAGGGAGTAATAGGAAGGATTTTATTAATAATTTAGATATCTTTTCTTTAAAAATTGATGATAAATACATTACTGAAACTGAGTTTAAAGATGATTATATTGATTTGATTTATTATGAGAGACAAGGAAGATTCTTTAATGAAAAAGAAAAGTATGTTAAATTAGATAAACTATGTAGTGTTTGTAGTGAGCATAAATTAATAAGTGGTAAGATTGATATACCAACTAAGTTTTATATTACTGATAAACCTTACTTTTTTGAAAATCTTGAGCAAGATAGTGCATATAAATCTTTTGCTATTTGTGAAGAGTGTTATCAAGAAGTAATGATTGGGATTAAGAAGATAGAGAATAACTATTCAGGAGAGTTGTTTTATAATTTAGATTATTATTTAATTCCTAAAGATATAGATAATAGTATGAATTATGAGAAACAGCTTAATAAAATAAAGCGTAAACTTTCAAATGAGGATAAAGATTATCAAAAGGATTTAGAATTATTAAAAAGTATTAAAAAAAGAGATATAAAAGTAGATTTTCTATTTTGGTATAAGGACCAAGCATCTTTTATAGTAGCAGATAGTATTAATGACGTTTATTATAGTGATTTAGAGATTATTTTTGATGAATTAAAGAAATTAACCAGAATGAAACTATACAAACAATATTTTGATTTTGCACCTAATTTAAATAGTATTTATTGGTTATTATTCCCCAATAAGAAGTCCCATGGTAAAGTTGATGCTAAACTTTATAGAAAAGAACTACTTAACCTCTTTGATTCAATAATTAAGGGGAGAAAGATAAATTATCGATATCTAATAAGTAAGTTTAACTTTATATTTAGAAAGAGATATTTTAAGAGCAGAAGAAATATAAGTGAGATTATTTATAATCCTTTACAGATGAATATTATATTATCTTGGTTTAATAGGGTTGCTAAAATGGAGGGAGGTTTTAAAGTGCAAGAGGGTCAGAGTATAATTGAGATTCAAAATGAAGATATTAAGGAATTTTTTGAAGTACATAGTGATATTTATGAAGATAATAGTTATCGACAAGGATTGTTTATATTAGGAGTTTTAATGAATGAAATTTTAAGAGAACAACAAGATAAATCTGCTACTGTTTTGGATAAGTTAAATTTTGATGGTATGCCTGTAAGAAGGGTTAGAACATTTATAACTGATATAACAGAAATATTAAAGATATACAAAAGGGATATTCAAGATGGTAAAAAATCTCTATATAAGTTATATCAGCTATTACATGCTCAAATGATAGATAGGGTACAGGGAATTGAAAACTCTTCTTTGAATAAGGATGAGGTTATATTTTATATACTTTCTGGTATTTCCTTTGGAAGATATTTAGGATATAAGTATAGTCAAGAAAAGAAGAAAGATAAATAAAAATTAAGAAAAGGGTGATATGCATGAGTAATGAAAATTTAAATAATTCAGAGATATTATTCTTATTTGATGCTAAAAGAGCAAATCCTAACGGAGATATGGACAGAGAAAATAAACCTAGGATGGATATAGATACAGATACTAATTTAGTTAGTGATGTTAGATTAAAAAGATATTTAAGAGATTATTGGAAGAAGGTTAAAGGTAAAGATATATTTATTAGTGAAGAAGCTGAAAAAGCTGAAAATAGGGTACAACAGATATTAGATAGAAAACCTTCTAAAAAGAAACCAGTTAGTGATGAAGATTTATTAAAAATTGCAGATACTTGTTGTGATGTGAAATTCTTTGGAGCTGTTTTAGGAACGCCTGGAGGAAATAGTCATTTAACTGGTCCAGTTCAATTTAACTGGGGTTATTCTTTGAATAGAGTGGAGTTGCAGGATACAAAGACGATAACTTCTAGTTTTAGCTCTGGTGAAGGTGTTGGTAAGGATTATCGAGTTAAATACTCTTTTATTGCTTTTAGTGGTGGTATTAGTGGATTAACTGCTCAAGATACTAATTTAACTGCTGATGATATTAAATTATTAGATGAAGCTATGATTAAAGCTATTCCTTTAAATAGAACTCGTTCTAAGATTGGACAAACTCCAAGGTTTTATTTAAGGGTAGAATTAAAGGATAATCAGTCTTATCTAAATGATTTAAGAGAGTATATTAACTTGGATTATAAAGTAGCAGAAATAGAGGTAAGGGAGATTAATCAATGCGAAGTTGATATAGATGAATTGATTACTTATTTAAACGATAATAAGGATAAGATTAACATAGTTCATTATTGGATAGATGGTAAAGTAGAGTTTAAAAACAGCGGATTGGATGAATTAGAAGATGATATAGTTAAAAAAGAGTTAAATTATTAAAATTAGGAGTTGTTGTTATGGATATAAAGAGAGTCCTAGTTTTTAATATCAGGGGGAAGTTTGCCCATTTTAAAAAGTTCTATAGTAATAAGAGTTCTTTGACCTATAGAGTACCACCAAGAACAGTTTTAATGGGGATGATTGCTTCTATTTTAGAGTACCCTCGGGATAGTTATTATGATGCTTTTGCTCCTAATAAAGCTAAATTTGGGGTTAAAGTTCTTAAAGCAGGAACACCTCATTTTGAATGTATGAATTATCTGAAAGAGGATGGTAAGCATACTCAGGTTAGATTAGAGTTATTAGTTCCTAAAGATAATGTTATTGAATATCAAGTCTTCTTCACTCATGAAAATATTGAGTTAATGGAGAGATTAGAAGAGAAGATTAAGAAAAGCAATTTAGGATATGGTTTATTTTTGGGGCAGAGACAATTTAGAGCTAATGCTGAGTTTATTAAGGTGATTGACGAGAAGGATATTGCTTTAGTAAAGGATCATAAGGGAAAGGTAGATACCTTGACCTTTAAGGATAATATTAAGCAATTAGATGTAGATGAGTATGCTAGGTTGACTGTAGATAATATGGCTGTTTCTTTTAAGAAAGTTAAAGTAGGACGAGAGCCTAAAAAAATGGTTAAGGTCTGCTTTGAAGAAGAGGGAATTAGTATAAATGGCATTTTTAATGAAGTATTGAAGATAGAGGAGAGTTATATAAGCTTTTTCACAGAGATTGTGGGGGATTAGATGGATAAGTTATATTCTCACTATACAAAGGGTGATGAGAAGAGTAAAAAGACCTTATATGTTCACCTGAAGAATGTTGCAGATAAGAGTAAAGAGAAGATTAAAAGTAAAGAGTTAGATTTATCTTTAATTGATGAAAATAGATTGGCTGAGATTAGTTATTTAGTAGGAATAGCCCATGATTTTGGAAAGGCAACTAGCTATTTTCAAGATTATTTGATAAAGGGAGTAAAAAATAAACTCTCTCATCATGGGCTGATTTCAGCCTTTTTTGGATATCTTTTAGTGGATAAGTATTATGGAGATGAAGTAATTTCACTAATGGCATATATGATAATTAAAAAGCATCATGGTAATTTAGAATCTCCTTTAGAGGATATAGAAAGAAACTTTGATGATGTCGAAGATCAATTAGATGATATTAAAGCTAATAGTCTAGATATAGTTGAAGAAATTTATCAGAAGTTATTAGATAAATTTGAGATTGATTTTATGGATATCTTAGATGACTTAGAAAAGATAGCAACAGAGGATCCGATGGATTTAATCGATGATAAATTTGATGATATTATAATTGAGATGGATTATGAAGAGGATGAATCTATTGAATTATTCTTAATAACTCAATTATTATACTCTGCTTTAATTGATAGTGATAAGAAGGATGCTGCTAGGGTTGATAATAGTTACTTTGAAGGTGCTATTGAAGAGAAGGTAAGTGTGCTTGATTATATTGAGAATTGTCGTCAGCAGAATCCTGATAAATTTGACCCTGCTAAGAAAATTAATCAGAAGAGAAATGAGTTTTTAGATGAGGTACTAAATAATCCTGAGCTGAAAAAAGATAATTATTTATATAGTTTAACTGCTCCTACAGGTATTGGAAAGACCTTTGCTTCTTTTGCTTTTGCTAATAAGATAAAGAATTTTTATGATAAGGGTAGAAGAATTATCTATTGTTTACCTTTTACTTCGATTATTGACCAGAACTATGGTATTTTTGAGAAGATTATAGATTTTAATTTAGGTGAGAAGTATCAAAAGAATCCTACTAAATATCTTTTAAGGCATCATTACTTGACTCCTATGAGGTTAAAGAAAGATGTGGATTTGGCTAAAGATAGTGATGAAACAAAGAATTTAGATAAGTATATGGAGGATAAATTATTACTGGAATCTTGGGAATCTGCAAATATAGTAACTACTTTTGTACAGATATTTGAGAGTATCATAGGTAATAGAAATAGTTCATTAAAAAAGTTTCATAATATTATAAATTCTATTATTGTCTTAGATGAGGTGCAGAATATAAATCCTGAATACTATAGAATAGTTGGCAGGGTGCTTAAGGTACTAGCTAATAAATTTAATACCCATATTTTATTATTAACAGCTACCCAGCCAGAGATGATTAAAGGTGAAGATGTAGTTAGTTTGGTAGATGATGAAAAGTATGCTAAGGATGGTATCTTTGATAGGGTGAATTTAGAAATTATAGATGATTTAAAAGAGAAGAGTTTGGATGAGTTTGTAGAATATTTTGATGAAAATTTTAATAGTAGAAGTGCTTTAATTGTTTGTAATACTATTAAATCTGCTTTAAGTTTATTTGAGAGTATCAATGATTTATTTGATGAACATGAAGTATTTTCCTTGACTACTTATCTGACACCAATGGATAGAAATAAGAAGATTAAAGAAATAGAGAAGAAGATTGAAGCTGGTAAGAAAGTAATTGTAATTTCTACCCAGTTAATTGAAGCTGGTGTTGATTTAAGCTTTGAAGAAGTATATAGGGATTTAGGTCCATTAGATTCAATTGTACAGGTAGCTGGTAGGTGTAATAGAAATGGGGAGTTAGCATCTAAAAAAGGTGAGGTCAAGATAATAAAGTTAAAGAAAGAAGAGAATAGTTCTCCATATTGCCAGAGGGTCTATGATACAGTATTGATTGATTTTTGTGAAGAGATTTTAAAAGAAAAAGGTTATTATAGTGCTAAGGATTTTATTGATTTAAGTAAAGACTATTTTGCTAGAATAAGAGAAGCAGTAAAGAGAGAAAGCAAACAGCTTTTAAATGCTATCTGTGAGTTAAATTATTCTAAAGGAATAGATGGTCAAATTCCTATTAAAGATTTTGAATTAATTGAGTATCAAGGTGGTAAAGAAGATATTATAGTTTGTAAAGAAGAAGAGATTGAGCTGAAAATAGAGCAGTTAGAAGATCTATATTATGAATTAAAAGAGGTTGGAGATGATAGGAAGAGATTAAATTCATTGATAGGTCAGATGGAGTTAATTAAGAAAGAATTAGCTCAGTATCGGATTAGTGTATATGAAAATGAGTTAAGAGAATATTATGAACATCATCTAATAGAAGAATTTAGATTTATAAAGTATGTAATGTATAAGAATCAGAAGGAGTATTTGTACTCTGAAGAAGTAGGTTTTCTTAAAGAACCTAAAGTAGCATTTCAAAATACTTTATTCTGTTAATATTTGTTATTATGGTTTTCCATTAAAACAAGGATGAAAAGGAGCGTTAATTATGCCACAGATCAAAAAAGCCATTTTAAAATTTAATATAGAAGATGATTTATCATTAAGATATGGACATAAATTGAGAGGTTTTTTTGCTAATCGATTTGAAGATGTTTTATTTCACAATCATAAAGAGAATGGAAATTATAGATATGCATATCCCTTAATTCAATATAAAATTATTGAAGGTAAGCCTAGTGTAATTGCTTTAGAGGAGGGGGCTGAACTTGTAATTAAGAATTTTCTTGATATAGATAAATTAAAGTTAATAGATAAAGAATATACACAGCCAGAAAGCAGGTTAGAAGTAGTTGATGAAAATTTAGATGTTAGCCCTAAAGATGAAGGTCTTAAATTTAAATATAAATTATTATCACCCTGGCTGGGGTTAAATCAGAAGAATCACAGGAAATATCTTAAGCTAGTTAGAGATAGCAGTGAGGGTAAGCAGTTAGAATTTTTGAAGAGAATCTTAATTGGAAATATATTAACCTTTGCTAAAGGTGTGGATTGGTGGATAGAGGATGAGATAATAGTAGTTCCTCAGTTAAAAGCTATTGATATACAGTTTAAAAATCAGAAGATGTTGGGATTTGTAGGTGAATTTTATTCTAATGTCTGCTTACCAGACTATATAGGATTGGGCAAGTCTACAGCAAGAGGCTTTGGGATGGTTGCAGAGGTGATAGAATGCAATTAGTGATAAATACTTATGGAAGCTATTTACATCAAGATAAAGGTTGTTTTCAAATAAAAGCAGAGGGTAAGAAGAGTAAGATCTCAACTAAAAAGGTAGATTCAATTTTGATTACTACAGGGGCTGCTGTTAGTAGTGATGCGATTAAGTTAGCCTTGGAGAATAATATTGAAATTCAATTTTTAGATAAGTATGGTAGTTCTTTAGGTAAGGTCTGGCATTCTAAGTTAGGAAGTACTACTTATATTAGAAGAAAGCAATTAGAAATATCTGATAGTGATGAGGGAACTCAACTGGTTAAAGAATTAATTCTGCAAAAGATTGATAATTGTATTGAGCATCTAACTGACTTAGCATTAAGAAGGAGTACAGATAAGAAGAATTATCTGAAAGGTTTAGTTAAAGATATTGAGAAGTTAAAAGTTAAGTTAAAGAAGCTAACTGGCAGGGTCGATGATATTAGAAATCGCCTGATGGGATATGAGGGGAATGCTGGGAAGTTATATTTTAAAGGATTGAGCTATATTATGCCAGAAAGGTACAGTTTTTCTGGGAGAAGTCATCGACCTGCTAAGGATGAATTTAACTGTTTATTAAATTATGGTTATGGCATTCTCTATTCTAAGGTAGAAAAAGCTTGTATTATTGCTGGATTAGACCCTTATGTCGGTATTTTGCATACTGATGGTTATAATAAAAAATCCTTTGTCTTTGATGTGATAGAACCTTATCGCCATTACATAGATAGAATTGTAGTTAAATTATTTAGTACAAAAAAGGTTAGAAAATCTCACTTTGATAAAATTAATGGTGGACTGACCTTAAATGAAACTGGTAAGAAACTCTTGATTCAAGAGTTAAATGAATATTTTGATAGTAGTATTCGCTATAATGGGAGAAACATTAAAGTAAATGATACTATTCAAGCTGATTTACATAAGATAGCAAATCAATTAATTGAAGATTAAAAAATTGAGTTTAGAGGTGATAGGATGCTAACCTGGTTTGTTTATGATATCTCTGAAGATAAGCCGAGAAGAAAAATATCTGAAAAAGCGATTGAATTAGGTCTGTCTAGAGTACAAAAGTCTGTTTTTTTGGGCAATGTTGAAGAGACTGTAGCTGATGAATTATTAATTTATTCGGAAGAGCTAATTGATATTGAAGAAGATTCAGTCTATATGTTCCCTGTGTGCCAGGAAGATTTTAAAAAGATAGAATTGTTAGGGCAGGCTTTTGATAAAGCTATGGCTAATGATGAGATTAAAACTATGTTCTTGTAATAGTTGACGGTTGACAGCGTACAGTTAAAAGAAAGGAGGGATTAAAAATAGATAATCAAATTAGTATTACTCCATCTGAGGTTATTGAATATATGTATTGTCCTCGCTTTATTTACTTTATGCTCTATTTAAAGATTCCTCAAAAAGAAGAGAATAGGTATAAGGTTCAATTGGGTAGGAAAATTCATGAGAAGAAGAGCAAGACTAATCAGGAATATTTAAGAAAGAAGCTAGGGGTTAAAAAGAAGTTGATAGAGCAGAAATTAAGTTCTAAGAAATATCAAATTCATGGAATTGTTGATGAGATTTTATTTTTAGAAGATGGTACCGCTGCTCCTTTAGATTATAAATTTGCTAAATACAAAGATAAAATCTTTAAAACTTATAAATATCAGGCAATTATGTATAGTATGCTGATAAAGGATAATTATAATATTGATGTTAATAAAGCTTATTTAGTTTATACTAGAAGCAAAAGCAGATTAGAGGAGGTAATTATAAATGAAGAAGATTTTGCTAAGGTTAAGCTTGTCTTAGAAGAGATTATAAATATAATTGACAAAGGCTATTATCCAACAGCTACTTCTTACAAAAGAAGATGCAGAGATTGTTGTTATCGTAATATTTGTGTTAAATAAATCTTCCTTGAATATAAAGGCAAAATCATGTATAATAATGGAAAGTAAGTGTTGAGAATCAGCCAAAATTATTGATGTATAAATATAAGAACCTTGATAAAGCTAGTATTTATAAGGGGCTATTGCAGGTGTGATTTAACGGCATTTGCTCTGAAAAGTAGCTAAATGTATGAATATGCAGGATGAAATCGGCGATTTATTGTATCAGTAAAGCCCGATGAACCCTTGCTAGAATAGGAAGGTCAACAAAAAACGGGTTATAATCTACAATCCAACATAACAAGGATTGAAACTTTGCCCAGAACAGAAGTGTCTCTATTAATCAATTGGGTTATAATCTACAATCCAACATAACAAGGATTGAAACTGAAATTTGATGTAAATACTATTGTGACTGTATTAAGGTTATAATCTACAATCCAACATAACAAGGATTGAAACTTGCATACATTAGCAAGAATATTTTTTAATGATTGTGTTATAATCTACAATCCAACATAACAAGGATTGAAACAGGATAATACTGAAAGCTATATTATCAATGGTAAAGTTATAATCTACAATCCAACATAACAAGGATTGAAACAAAATAAAGAAACCGGATTAACTTGGGAAGTTGCTCATAGTTATAATCTACAATCCAACATAACAAGGATTGAAACTTATCTACCTCCTATTATGCTCTGTTAGCAGTTAAAACAGTTATAATCTACAATCCAACATAACAAGGATTGAAACTTAGGATATGACAATGAATAAATTAAACAATTATAGTTATAATCTACAATCCAACATAACAAGGATTGAAACATTATTCTTCCGTTCATTCCGTTAACATCTATAACTGGTTATAATCTACAATCCAACATAACAAGGATTGAAACTTGTCTTTAGATTGAGCTAGGAAGTGGTTAAACACAGTTATAATCTACAATCCAACATAACAAGGATTGAAACGAAATAGAAGAAGTGAATGATAGATTAGATGCTTATTGGTTATAATCTACAATCCAACATAACAAGGATTGAAACTAAGAGTGCAATTTGGCAGGCAGTTAGAAAGCAAGTGGTTATAATCTACAATCCAACATAACAAGGATTGAAACATTGTTTTTGCCTCTATATTTTCGCCTTTAACAATGTTATAATCTACAATCCAACATAACAAGGATTGAAACTCAAAATCTTCTTTAGTGACCAAAACCAATTTGTTCTTGTTATAATCTACAATCCAACATAACAAGGATTGAAACGAGAAATTAGACAAATATAATTCTTCTGATACTGAGTTATAATCTACAATCCAACATAACAAGGATTGAAACTTATCAAAGCTGAGAAGAGTGGTGAATTGGATGAGTAAGTTATAATCTACAATCCAACATAACAAGGATTGAAACATGATAAGGATAGTGCATATAAATACATAGTTAGAAAGTTATAATCTACAATCCAACATAACAAGGATTGAAACATAAATTAACTAATTCAGTGTTATCGAGTATATTTTGTTATAATCTACAATCCAACATAACAAGGATTGAAACGTCAACTCACAATTTCTCAAAAATTCTATATCATAGGTTATAATCTACAATCCAACATAACAAGGATTGAAACATTAAGCAAGATTTAGGTTTTGAAAGTTGGATTCCGAGTTATAATCTACAATCCAACATAACAAGGATTGAAACTCTACTGATGGAGTACAAGCTCAGTTTAGCGATGGCTGTTATAATCTACAATCCAACATAACAAGGATTGAAACTGAAAAAATTTATTGATAGTGGTTGTGGATGGTCTAGTTATAATCTACAATCCAACATAACAAGGATTGAAACACTCCAAATTCATTGAATAAGTTATTGGTCGTTTTTGTTATAATCTACAATCCAACATAACAAGGATTGAAACGAATCGTGTTTGTCATCTCTAACCAACTGCAAGTAAGTTATAATCTACAATCCAACATAACAAGGATTGAAACGACTTAGCTCAAGTATCTACAGGTGTTGCTGGTTTGTGTTATAATCTACAATCCAACATAACAAGGATTGAAACTGATGAAACTTGGCTCACAGCTGAGGAATGTCTTGGTTATAATCTACAATCCAACATAACAAGGATTGAAACGATGGATCTAGATCTGCTAGTGGAGCTTTTGAAGATAGTTATAATCTACAATCCAACATAACAAGGATTGAAACCAAACCTAACCCAAGATAGTTTAGGCAATTTGATTGTTATAATCTACAATCCAACATAACAAGGATTGAAACCCTGGAGTTGATTGGGCTATGAGAATGAGTGATAAAAGTTATAATCTACAATCCAACATAACAAGGATTGAAACACATATTAGCTTCATTGCTGTAATGAAAATGATTTGGTTATAATCTACAATCCAACATAACAAGGATTGAAACCCTATATTCCAAAGACCAAGACCAACTAGCTCTTCAGTTATAATCTACAATCCAACATAACAAGGATTGAAACAATCTAATCAAAAATAGTTATCACAGTAATGAATTGAGTTATAATCTACAATCCAACATAACAAGGATTGAAACTTTGACCAAAGCTATTAAGTCAATAAACTGTTAGTTGTTATAATCTACAATCCAACATAACAAGGATTGAAACGCACCATAAACATGTAATCCCTTTACAGCGTCAGCAAGTTATAATCTACAATCCAACATAACAAGGATTGAAACTTAAATGTAAAGTTGGACTTGGCTAAAGATGCAATAGTTATAATCTACAATCCAACATAACAAGGATTGAAACAGTGACCCAGAGCGAATTCAAAAAGTGTCGCAATGTTATAATCTACAATCCAACATAACAAGGATTGAAACCCATCCTTATACTCTCTTTCTAATGATTCTCTAGTTGTTATAATCTACAATCCAACATAACAAGGATTGAAACGACTTTAAGAATTTGCTATATTGAGTATCCATAGCACCGTTATAATCTACAATCCAACATAACAAGGATTGAAACTCTTGATATTTAGAAAGGTGTCTAGGGTTAGCAATATGTTATAATCTACAATCCAACATAACAAGGATTGAAACTTCAACCATGTTCACAATTCTAATATAAATATGAAAAAGTTATAATCTACAATCCAACATAACAAGGATTGAAACGCTTGTAGCGGTAATGACTGTTTTTGTTGTAGTTGCCGTTATAATCTACAATCCAACATAACAAGGATTGAAACTCCTCCAGCCAATCTACTATATGAGTCGGAGTATTGTTATAATCTACAATCCAACATAACAAGGATTGAAACATCCACTCTAGATAGGCTTCTCTTTTCTCTTCATCTGGTTATAATCTACAATCCAACATAACAAGGATTGAAACGAAGGAATAGTGGCGACAGAAACAACATTAGCGGGAGTTATAATCTACAATCCAACATAACAAGGATTGAAACCGATATTCCCATATACATGATTCTTGTCTAAATGTGGTTATAATCTACAATCCAACATAACAAGGATTGAAACCTACAGAGTACAGAACTCAATCAACAGAAGAAGATGGGTTATAATCTACAATCCAACATAACAAGGATTGAAACCGCTAGCAGGTTTCTCGAAAGGATTAGGTAAGTTAGAGTTATAATCTACAATCCAACATAACAAGGATTGAAACAATTTTTGATATTAGTTTGCTTTTGATACTCTAGGTTATAATCTACAATCCAACATAACAAGGATTGAAACAATCAGTATCAATAGAAGCTATGACCTCTTCGCCATTGTTATAATCTACAATCCAACATAACAAGGATTGAAACGGAGAGTGGTAAATATGAATATTGAAACTATTGTAAGTGTTATAATCTACAATCCAACATAACAAGGATTGAAACAAGACCCTAATCTATTATGGTTGCTTGATGAGATCAGTTATAATCTACAATCCAACATAACAAGGATTGAAACAAGTAGTAACTGATGATTTAGGCAATTTAGGAGCTGGGTTATAATCTACAATCCAACATAACAAGGATTGAAACTCGCAAGTTGAAAATGGTAAGAAAAACCCTAGTGTGTTATAATCTACAATCCAACATAACAAGGATTGAAACCTCAACATCACAACCGAGATAAATAGCCTTGGTAGTTATAATCTACAATCCAACATAACAAGGATTGAAACTAATTAATTGCTTACAAATCGGTTGCGAAATGAAGTTATAATCTACAATCCAACATAACAAGGATTGAAACTCTAATTCTCTAGTTATATCTTCTTTGGTACGTGGGTTATAATCTACAATCCAACATAACAAGGATTGAAACGATAAGATATGGAAATCTAAAGAAGAACAAGTGAGAGTTATAATCTACAATCCAACATAACAAGGATTGAAACACTTTTCTACCACTCATACCCCTCCTTAATATGCCTTGTTATAATCTACAATCCAACATAACAAGGATTGAAACTCTAATGTATCAAGTGTACTCACTACATTAACACTCAGTTATAATCTACAATCCAACATAACAAGGATTGAAACATTTTGCGGAACGTGAAGCAAGCGAGAACCAATGCTGTTATAATCTACAATCCAACATAACAAGGATTGAAACTGCTGACTATAATCCCTAATAGGAAGTCCTGTAACAAGGTTATAATCTACAATCCAACATAACAAGGATTGAAACACTCCCCAATTCCTTCTTCTACCTCGTCTATATACAGTTATAATCTACAATCCAACATAACAAGGATTGAAACATCGAAAAATACTTCGCAGATAGAATTAAGGTTAGGTTATAATCTACAATCCAACATAACAAGGATTGAAACTTTGAATAAGGTTAGAGAGTTCTTTATGATCCCTAAGTTATAATCTACAATCCAACATAACAAGGATTGAAACTTCATAATTGATGAAAACTCCGACTTTAGTAATAGAGGTTATAATCTACAATCCAACATAACAAGGATTGAAACGCGGAATTTGGGCTGATTAATATGTACGAAGCTAAGTTATAATCTACAATCCAACATAACAAGGATTGAAACTAGAGGTTAATGAAAGGATAATTCACAGCAATTATGGTTATAATCTACAATCCAACATAACAAGGATTGAAACTTATTGTTGCGGCAAACGAGAAAAAGATAAAAAAGGAAGTTATAATCTACAATCCAACATAACAAGGATTGAAACATGCATCTGTCAAATTTACATCTCGACTAAAAAAAGTTATAATCTACAATCCAACATAACAAGGATTGAAACTTCTCAGAAGAGTTAAGTTATATAGAAGAGGATAAAGTTATAATCTACAATCCAACATAACAAGGATTGAAACGCTCTCCTCTTAGCTCTTTAGAATCCATTAAAATGTTATAATCTACAATCCAACATAACAAGGATTGAAACAACTGTTCATTATCTGAGTTAATCGAATATGTTCCAGAGTTATAATCTACAATCCAACATAACAAGGATTGAAACTCACATATATTACTAGCTATAGTTGTTTTTCCTACTGTTATAATCTACAATCCAACATAACAAGGATTGAAACAAACAAAATATGATTCAACGATAGGATCTGATGGTGTTATAATCTACAATCCAACATAACAAGGATTGAAACATTTTGATATAGTGCTTACCTTAGCTTCCTTTTATGGGTTATAATCTACAATCCAACATAACAAGGATTGAAACCATGATGATATTGATAAGATATTCCCTCATTGGTAGTTATAATCTACAATCCAACATAACAAGGATTGAAACATTTATAATTTTGTCTTAATCAATCTTAACCCAAACTTGTTATAATCTACAATCCAACATAACAAGGATTGAAACAATCACGAACTTTCATCCTCTTCACCTCTGTAAAAAGTTATAATCTACAATCCAACATAACAAGGATTGAAACCCTCGTGGTCATGCTAAATCTACCACCTTTACTTTGTTATAATCTACAATCCAACATAACAAGGATTGAAACATGACCCGACTTTCAAACATCAATCAAAGGTAGGTGTTATAATCTACAATCCAACATAACAAGGATTGAAACAGTAAAAAATACTTGACATATACTGAAATCAGTATTATAGTTATAATCTACAATCCAACATAACAAGGATTGAAACGTCAGTAATTGATAAGGATTAGTAGTGTTATCATCAGTTATAATCTACAATCCAACATAACAAGGATTGAAACATTGATACCGCTACTAATCAAGCTCAAGGCATTTAGTTATAATCTACAATCCAACATAACAAGGATTGAAACAAAGTGCTAGGTAGAGTAGAAAACTATTCAGAAGGCGAAGTTATAATCTACAATCCAACATAACAAGGATTGAAACTCTTTGGAAGGATACAATAAGCAATCAAAGGTTAAATGTTATAATCTACAATCCAACATAACAAGGATTGAAACGGGATGGGCTATCGCCCACCCTATCAGATTTTTAGGTTATAATCTACAATCCAACATAACAAGGATTGAAACCAAGTAGAGCAAAACCTTCTAGTCCCTAGTTTATCCATGTTATAATCTACAATCCAACATAACAAGGATTGAAACAATAAATGAAGGTCTTTGCCTTCCATCTCTTCAAATAGTTATAATCTACAATCCAACATAACAAGGATTGAAACAAGTTGGTGATAAGTGGACTTTTAATACCGAAGCAGTTATAATCTACAATCCAACATAACAAGGATTGAAACAAATTACCGACAGATGAAGAAAGTGATTGTTATGATGTTATAATCTACAATCCAACATAACAAGGATTGAAACATCATAGAAACGAGGTGATAGCGTGTGGCTTACAACGTTATAATCTACAATCCAACATAACAAGGATTGAAACTAAAATCAAAAATATTAGTTTGGTCTTTATTAACCTGTTATAATCTACAATCCAACATAACAAGGATTGAAACATCTCTATCTTAATCCCATTACTATGTTGAATAATAAGTTATAATCTACAATCCAACATAACAAGGATTGAAACCTGTTAATCTTGGAGACCATCAACTGTCTGGGAGAAGGAGTTATAATCTACAATCCAACATAACAAGGATTGAAACGTCAAAGTGGATAGCGGACCCTCTTTCGCATCAGAGTTATAATCTACAATCCAACATAACAAGGATTGAAACATAACTTAGCTAACTCCTGCAATGCTGGGTTTTGCATTTTTAGTTATAATCTACAATCCAACATAACAAGGATTGAAACTCATATAAATCATTAATGTATTCTTGCTGTTCAGGAGTGTTATAATCTACAATCCAACATAACAAGGATTGAAACCCCCTCTTGATTTTCCTGCTATCTCTATCATCCAAAGTTATAATCTACAATCCAACATAACAAGGATTGAAACCTAATGAAGATCCTCAACCTGCGACAGCTGATGTAATGTTATAATCTACAATCCAACATAACAAGGATTGAAACAACAAGATCATAACCTATGTTGAAAGTCAGATTAAGTTATAATCTACAATCCAACATAACAAGGATTGAAACTTCCTCTAGGATTGACTAAGCAAGGCAAAAGTATCTAGTTATAATCTACAATCCAACATAACAAGGATTGAAACGCAATTGCGAACTTTTGTAAGTTTGGGAGTTGCAGAGTTATAATCTACAATCCAACATAACAAGGATTGAAACCTGGTAGCTGTTACACTCTTAGGGTGGCCCTTATAGTTATAATCTACAATCCAACATAACAAGGATTGAAACACTGGTGTCGGGATTTTCTGTATTACTGCTTGTTTTTGTTATAATCTACAATCCAACATAACAAGGATTGAAACCTAGAATAGAGTACAAGCCCATGATGGAAGCAATGTTATAATCTACAATCCAACATAACAAGGATTGAAACTCCTTTTTAGTATGAGAGCTTAAGGCTTGAGCCTGGTTATAATCTACAATCCAACATAACAAGGATTGAAACATCTGGCTTTGATAGCTGCTCGATATTTCTGCCCTGGTTATAATCTACAATCCAACATAACAAGGATTGAAACTTCATTTATTTGATCTGTTAATTCCTCAGCCTTTGTTATAATCTACAATCCAACATAACAAGGATTGAAACTCTGCTAACTCAATAGGTTGCATTGCTAGCCCTCCTTGTTATAATCTACAATCCAACATAACAAGGATTGAAACATTGCTAAGAAGAGAGCATAGTAGTTTGGCTTAAGGTTATAATCTACAATCCAACATAACAAGGATTGAAACTAGACTAGCAGGTAATGGAGATAAGCAATGTAAGAGGGTTATAATCTACAATCCAACATAACAAGGATTGAAACAAGTTTCTTTTTCTATCTGTTCAACTCTTTCTAATAGTTATAATCTACAATCCAACATAACAAGGATTGAAACTCGAATTTGACTGGAACACTAGAATCATTTAAAAAAGTTATAATCTACAATCCAACATAACAAGGATTGAAACTATATATTCTCGTTATATTCATGATCCATCATATCTCGTTATAATCTACAATCCAACATAACAAGGATTGAAACTGGGTTGAAGAAAAAAGAAGAAAATCAAATTTTATAGTTATAATCTACAATCCAACATAACAAGGATTGAAACTCATAATATATATAATGGATATGTTCAAAACTGATTGGTTATAATCTACAATCCAACATAACAAGGATTGAAACTCATAATATATATAATGGATATGTTCAAAACTGATTGGTTATAATCTACAATCCAACATAACAAGGATTGAAACTTAACAACAATATCTATTCCGGACACAATAAAGATTGTTATAATCTACAATCCAACATAACAAGGATTGAAACAATGAACAACTAGATAGTAATGGTGGTACTGATGATGTTATAATCTACAATCCAACATAACAAGGATTGAAACTTTTAGGAGGTGAAAAGTTAGAAGTGGCAGAGAATCAAGTTATAATCTACAATCCAACATAACAAGGATTGAAACGCTGATTTAAAAGATCCAAAAGCAGCTATGCAAATTGTTATAATCTACAATCCAACATAACAAGGATTGAAACATTTCTTAATTTGAGCTCTGTCTAAATTAATTTTGTTATAATCTACAATCCAACATAACAAGGATTGAAACTATCAAGTTTCAATATATATCGAATTATAACATATATGTTATAATCTACAATCCAACATAACAAGGATTGAAACTAGTTTTTGGGCTTCTCAAGGAGATTGTAGAAAAAGTTATAATCTACAATCCAACATAACAAGGATTGAAACACCATTTTATCAACTCCTACCCTATCATCTTCTGTTATAATCTACAATCCAACATAACAAGGATTGAAACCAAAAGTCATATTAAAGAAACTAGAGAAGGAGACCGTTATAATCTACAATCCAACATAACAAGGATTGAAACTTACAATCTAGCAACCAAAGAAAACAAAAAAGAAAGTTATAATCTACAATCCAACATAACAAGGATTGAAACAAGAAAGATAAAGATATGCCTTGCGAAGCGACTATAAAGTTATAATCTACAATCCAACATAACAAGGATTGAAACTTAGCTCATTGCATTCTTTGTCGAGACTATCAAAAGGTTATAATCTACAATCCAACATAACAAGGATTGAAACGTTCTATTCTCATTAGCTGTAATGTCCTTAACTCTTGGTTATAATCTACAATCCAACATAACAAGGATTGAAACATCATCTTAATGTGATAATCCATGTTAACTGAGTTGTTATAATCTACAATCCAACATAACAAGGATTGAAACTATCCTGCAATCTCTCGACTCTAACGTCAGTAACTTGTTATAATCTACAATCCAACATAACAAGGATTGAAACAACACAATTTTGATGTAAGGAAGCTAAAGGAAGTCTTTGTTATAATCTACAATCCAACATAACAAGGATTGAAACTCACTCTCCTATTTCGTATTCTACTATAACCTTAATTTGTTATAATCTACAATCCAACATAACAAGGATTGAAACTCCCAAGTGTCTTCTAAAACATTATATACATCATGTTATAATCTACAATCCAACATAACAAGGATTGAAACTATTAGAAGGTCTGGCTCAGACCACCAGGGACTATGTTATAATCTACAATCCAACATAACAAGGATTGAAACTGAAAGATGAAGAACACTTGTCAGATGGTGTAGGAGGTTATAATCTACAATCCAACATAACAAGGATTGAAACGAGAAATGAACTCTTTGTCGCAAATAATAGACACCTAGTTATAATCTACAATCCAACATAACAAGGATTGAAACGAAACTGGTGCAATACCTGGTCTAGCGTCTCTCAACGTTATAATCTACAATCCAACATAACAAGGATTGAAACAAGGTATAGGTTCAGCACTAGGAGATGGAACAATAAGTTATAATCTACAATCCAACATAACAAGGATTGAAACTACTTTAGAGAAAGATGCAGGCGGTGTTATACCTGTGTTATAATCTACAATCCAACATAACAAGGATTGAAACTTATTGCTTGAAATTCGACCTAACCAAGTTGAAATCGTTATAATCTACAATCCAACATAACAAGGATTGAAACGCTTTGATGGTATCTCTTTCTGTTGTTGTGATCGCTGTTATAATCTACAATCCAACATAACAAGGATTGAAACCTGTTTACTTGGGTATTTCCTGCTACAAATAAGCGAGTTATAATCTACAATCCAACATAACAAGGATTGAAACTCGCAACTAGTGACGGAAACATACATGAGTACAAGAGTTATAATCTACAATCCATTAAAACCCAGAGAAGTCCCTTTTTATAAAAAGGGACTTCTCTTATTACAGCCATTCTAAAAGAAAACGGATATATTAATCTTTTTACTGATTACTGCTTACTCGTCACTCTATACTGCCCCTCAAAGTTCTATACAGCTTGCACATTGACTTTTCATCATTGCTGCAGAATTTTTGATAGTGAACTTATAATCTGAAATTTGATAACTCTCTTTTTCGAAGACAGTAAAGCTGACAGAATTGTCTTCAAATTCAATGGTAACTGGTACAGTCATCTTAATCTCATTATTGAAAGGGTGTGTTTTAGAGCCTGGTTCAATTATGGTAATATTACCCTCTTTATTGGTGATTTCTATGATGTCAGTTGATGACTTTAGTGATTTAAGCTCTCCAGATCGATAAAACTTAAGGGAATTGATATCTCCATTTATTCCCAGAGACTCACAGTCATAAGCCATAATAGTTCCTATAGGAGTTTCAATAGGTGTAGGCTGAATTGGTTCACAGGACTCTAATAAGCCATCTTGATATAGGGATAAGCCTATATGTATCTCTAGTTCTTGGTCTAAAGCCTTGATTTTTGCTCTCTCCTGTGGCCAGAGAGTGATACTCTTAATTGCTCCATCTTTGTAAAAGCGGATGTTGATGACCTTATTATCTAGCTTTCCACATTTCAAATCAAAGGATAGCTTCTCTGCCAGTTCATACTCATTCTCTTCAGTCCAGTACCCTGTAACCTTTCCATCTAAAGGGAAGATACATCTGATCTCTCCACTTTCATAAAATAAGATGCGCTCAGCCTTATAAACATCACTCTTCATCTCAATTTCTGTTGCTTTGTTTAGAGAGATACTCTTTATCTCACCATTTTCATAAAATGAGATGGAGTCTTTATATTTTCGTCTAGCCTCAGAGTCTTCATATTGTGGCACTAGTAAGCCATAAGGTGTTTCTATTAGATTGTATTCATTTAACCTACATGACTTTATTTCCCCATCAGAATAGGTTTCACAGGAACTAACACCTTTTAAGATCCCATATTTTGTATTAGCCTCTCTCATAGAATTGACCTCCTTATTTTAGATAATATTGAAAAGTCTATAATTTCTAATTAATAAAATTATTTCTTGATTATTAACATAAACCTTACATGTGTATTATCTGTAGTATATCCTATTAAGTCTTTGATGTCAAAAAATATGGTTCTATGTCAAGTATCATGGTAAAAATCTTACATTGAATTGTTGTCTTTAGCTATGCACATTTCTGCTCTCTATGAATATGATAAAGAAGTATGGATATTTGGAGAGGAGGGTGTCTAGTGGGCGATTATGCTGGAGGTGGAGATGGTATGTTACTTATCTTCTTAATTCTAATTTTATTGCTTATGGGTGGAACAGGATTAAAATACTAATGTTCAAAGCATAAAGAGCCTTTAAAAGGCTCTTTATCTATATAGAAACCGATAAAGATTTCATATTATATATCTAAAATTTAAGAGTTCATAATTATTTAAAAGCTTAAATTCAAAAGAATTTATTGGACGCAGACTTACGCAGACAAAAGCGGACTAAGGAAAGAAGATAAAAGAAATAGAGGGTATAATTGTTTTGAGTCAGCTCTTAGTCGGATTTTAGTCAGCATCAAAATAGGTTTTGACTTTAATTCATTGATAGATAAATTTAAATTCTTTTTCATGTTCTATATAATTGAGCTGTTTTTAGTAAGTCTCTAATTGTACGGATTACTAAATCATACTTTGGATTAATTTCTTAAAAATAGTGAATCCAATCTCCACATTAATTCCTGATACTATAAAAACTCTTTTTGAGTTTTTATATAGACAAGCTAAGGGTATATTTATATAATTTAGGTACATGTTACTTAGAATGGAGGAGATATTATGGCTAAGACCAAGATAAAAGTCAAGGAATTAAGAGATTATTTAAATACATTGGATAATAAAGAGATGATTAATGAGCTGGTGGATTTGTTTAAAACCTTTCCTGATGTTAAAGAGTACTATTTAGCAAGGCTTAAGCCTGAATATTTAGAAGAGGTTTTAGAGGATTATCGCAAGGTGATTATAGATGAGTTCTTTCCAGCTAGAGGTGATGGTAAGTTAAGATATTCTGTGATGAAGAAGGCTATCTCAGATTTTAAGAAGATAAGTGACAAAGCAGATTATATTGCTGAGCTAATGTTAACCTATGTAGAGCAGGGTGTGAAGTTTACTAATACTTATGGAGATATCAGTGAGCGGTTTTATATTAACATAGAGAAGATGTTTGAAAGTACATTAGATTACATAATAAAGAATGATTTAGAGAAGCAATTTAGGAAGAGATGTAAGAAAGCTATGGATAATTCTTCAGGTATAGGATGGGGATTTGCCGATTCTATGATGGATATATATTATACTTATTTCAGTGAATAATGATTTTTTCTATATCTACAGAGCTATAGGGCTAACTCCTGTAGTTTTTTCTTTTCTAAGGAGAAAAAATATCAATTCTTTCAAGGAATATAATGCTAGATGATTAATTTATATAAGTAATTATAATTAACTCTATATTAAGTAGAATCTGTCTGCAAAGAGCACATAATGACAGGAAAGACTAGATAATTAATGTTATTCTTATTGTAAAGGGGAGAGAAAGAATGGAATGCTTACAAAGAATGAATGATAGTCTAGATTATTTAGAAGAACATTTATGTGAAGAAGTAAATATTGAGAAGGTAGCCAAGGTGGCTTGTCTATCGAAATTTCATTTTCAGAGAATGTTTCATATATTAACAGATGTAACGATAGCTGAATATCTTCGCAAGAGGAGATTGACCTTAGCGGCTCAAGAACTAGCTACATTTGATAGTAAAGTAATTGATGTGGCCTTAAAATATGGCTATTCTACACCTGAATCATTCTCCAAGGCCTTTAAAAAGTTGCATGGGATAAACCCTTCAAAGCTAAGAGATAGTGGAGTAACTTTAAAAGCATATCCACGCTTTTTCTTTCAAATACAATTAAAGGGAGCTGAAAGAATGAACTATAAGATCATTGAGAGAGAGGCATTTAAGATTGTTGGGAAGGCTATTAGAGTTTCTACCGTAGATGGGGAAAACTTTAAAGCTATTCCTCAATTTTGGGATGAATGTTGTAGTAGTGGTTTTTATGATAAATTAACAGAGAAGATGGGTGGCTTAGGTGTCATGGGAGTATGTGGTGTAGACTGTGATGGTCAAAAAGATGAATTTACTTATATGGTAGCAATTGAAAAGCCAGAGGATAAGCTGGAGCTTGATATAGTTGAACGAGAAATTCCAGCTTCGACTTGGGCAGTCTTTGAATCTATTGGTCCTATGCCTGATGCTATTCAAGAAGTATGGAAACGAATTTTTGCTGAATGGTTTCCTTCCACTGGTTATGAACATGCAGGTACTGCTGAATTAGAGGTCTACTATCCAGGTAATCCAGATGATGCTGATTATAAATCTGAAGTCTGGATTCCAATCATAAAAAAATAAATTTAATGAAAGGTCTCAGCTCAAGCTGAGACCTTTTCAATTATCTCCTCTCTTTAAATCAATATATAGCAATAACACTCCTAAGATAAGTAGAACCACCCCTAAGAGGTTAAACCAAAGAGGCTGGAAGGTTGCTACACTGGTTAGTTTACTATTAAATCCTCTTATTTTATAGGGTAATAGATAAATTGCCATCATTGTAATACTATGATAGAGAATTCTTCCTAGGGTAGCATTAATTAAAGAGCCTGTCCTAGCATAAAGCCAGCCTAATAATAGGTGTAAGGTAAATAAACTGATAATATGCTGAAGGTCAAATGAAAATAAAAGGGCAAAGCATGAGGTTGAGAGTATAGCAATACTTACAGAGTATCTCTGTAACAAGGTCTTTAAGATAATTCCCCTAAAGAAGATCTCTTCTAAGGTAACTGTGATGACTGTTGAAATGATAGATATAATAGTAATTGGTAGAGAGCTATTAAAAAGGTGAATATTGATCTCTTTAACAGAGTTTTCTGAGAGTGGAAAGAAGCATTGTAGAATATTGTTCAATTCTGATAAGATGATATTTAAGGATATTGCCAATATCAATAAGGCTATAAGCTTAAGAAGAGATAGGTCTGTGTTTCTAAATAAGCTTTTGACTTTTATTTTACTCCTTTTAAAGCCAAAATATAAGATTAAGCCAAAGGAGATAGGTGGAATCGACAGACTATATATTAAATTAATCTTATCCTGTGTTAATTCAAAGGGTAATAAGATTAAATTTAAAATAATCATTGTAATATATTGAAAGAAAAGAAATACTAAAAATAGCAATAATAAGTCGAAAATTTTAGGTCCAAAATCTTTTTTCTTCATCAACTCCACGCTCCTATTTTGGGATTAATTGTAACTGAAAGCTATTATCATTATAATATACTTTAGATGAAGATGCAAAAACTTAATTATATATAAACAACTTTAGAACCAAAGTTAAATATGACGTTATAAAAAGATAGTGTGAGACTTCTACAAATAATAGTGAATAAATAAAAACTTATCTTTCTATAAGCTTTAAGGATTTTGAACTTAATTATTATTTATACTTTATTAATTATTCATTGGTTTAAAAAGTGTCATAATCTACCTATTAAGTAATAAAAATTCTACTGATAGAGTAATTCTATGTCGATTAAAGTATAATCTAAGGGAACTAAGCAGGAGATTAGCAAGAAAGGTTTAAATAAATATATAGTTGTAGTTGTGTTTAACAGAACAAATGATTGTTAATAGTCGATAATGAAGTTGGATTCTAGGTTTGAGATTGAATTTTTAGCTTAGTTTATATAATCTTAAATAGATGTGGAGCTGATAAGATGAAAAAATATTTTTTAATGATATTTATGTTATTGTTAATAAATGCCTCGGCTTTTGCTAGTGGTAGTTTAAATGCTGGTAAGTCTGAGCCTGCAAATTTAGTAGTGTACCGATCTAAGAGCTTGTCGACAGCAGGATATTGGGATTTATCAGACTATAAACTTCCTGCTAAGGCTGTCATTACTGGTATTAAAGTTAAGTGGGATTATTTTAGTAGTTTAAGTAATCAGCGTTATAGTGGGTTAGAGCTCTACCTTTATAATCAAAAAGGTAAAAAAGTCTTATTGAAAAATAATCTGATTGGTAGTTATGCTAGTACCGATAAGTTTAATGGAGAGCTACCTAAGCAGAAGTGGAAATTAAGGTATAAGGTCAAGGATTTTAAATATGAGGGAAGTTACTTTGCTATCACTCCCCAGTTGATTATTTATTATGAGTTCAAGAAGGATAAGGAGGACTAGTCTATGGAGATGAGAGAAGATGTAGTTTTTGCTTTAGATATAGGGACGAGAACCGTAGTAGGAGCTGTACTTGAAGGAACAGAGGATGGTCTAAAATTAATAGCGTCTGAAGTTATTGAACATAAAAGCAGGTCTATGCTAGATGGTCAGATTCATAATGTAAGTGATGTAGCAGAACAAGTTAAGGAGATTAAGAGAAGATTAGAGGAGAAGACCAATATTCAATTGAAGAAGGTAGGGATTGCAGCAGCAGGTCGTGCTTTAAAGACCTTGACAGGACACCATAAAATAGAGTTTAAGAATAAAAAAGAGGTTGATGTAGATGATGTTAAGATGCTGGAGTTTGCCGCTGTACAGGATGCCCAAAAACGGTTGGCAGTAGGGAAGGATAGGGATAAGGCAAGTGGTTATCATTTTGTTGGCTATACCTTATTACAGAGCAAACTCGATGGGATTAAGGTTGGTAGTCTCATCAGTCAGAGTGGAAAGGTGATAGAGGTTGATTTGATTGCTACTTTTTTGCCAAGGATAGTAGTTGATTCTTTATTAACTGTAATTAGACAAGCAGATTTAGAGGTAGATCATCTGACCTTAGAGCCGATAGCTGCTGCTAATATTATAGTTCCCCAGCAGATGTATAACTTTAATCTAGCTTTAGTAGATATTGGAGCAGGTACTTCTGATATTGCTATTACTAGAGATGGTGCTATCATCGGTTATGATATGGTTCCAGTAGCTGGTGATGAGATAACTGAGGCAATCTGCGAGAACTACATGGTAGATTACCATACTGCTGAAAGGATTAAACGGGAATTGACCAGTCAAGAAGAGGTAGAGGTGAAGGATATTCTAGATCAGACTGTGGCTATCTCTACTGCAAGTATTATCAAGATGATAGAGTCTAAGATCGATAAATTGGCTGAATTGATAGCTCAAGCCATCTTAAAGTTAAATAGTAGAGCTCCTCAGGCTGTTATCTGTATCGGTGGTGGTAGTTTGACCCCGTTATTAAAAGAGAAGCTAGCCCAACAGCTAGAGTTACCGATTAATCGTGTTGGAGTTAAAGATGGTAAAGAGATTCAAGGAGTAACTGGTAAGATTGAGGGTATCTCAGGAACACAATCTATCACACCCTTTGGAATTGC
>Ga0163224_100018_pt1 | contig 28932 bp, 26 predicted proteins | sample MSEWel2016_03_03_FD_113141 | JGI IMG/M metagenome (GOLD analysis project Ga0163224, IMG submission 113141) | Subsurface microbial communities from deep shales in West Virginia, USA - MSEEL Well Study Marcellus 5H_2016_03_03 ... | reverse complement strand
TTAGAACATCATCAGCAGTTTTAAAAGCATCAATTAAAGTTGTCTGTTTCTCAACAACCTCTAATAATCTATCATTAGGAATGATAATTAAAGTATCTACCTTTTCCTTTAAATTTTCAATTCCATATTGGGCTTTTTGCATACGCTGACGCCCTTCAACAGTAAAAGGCTTAGTTACAACACCTACTGTTAAAGCACCTGATTCTTTAGCAATCTCTGCTACAACTGGAGCAGCACCAGTTCCTGTTCCACCACCCATACCTGCAGTAATGAATACCATATCAGCACCATTTAAAGCCTCAGCAATCATATCACGGCTCTCTTGAGCTGCTTCTTGCCCAATTTCAGGGTTAGCTCCTGCACCTAAGCCATTAGTTAACTTCTCACCAATCTTTAAGGTAACTTCTGCTCTTGACGCTACCAACGCCTGCCCATCGGTATTTACTGCAATAAACTCTACACCTTTTAGGTCAGACTCAATCATACGATTGACAGCATTATTACCGCCACCGCCTACACCTACTACTTTTATATTGGCGAAATTATCCATTTCAGCTCCAAACTCAAACATTAATACTCCTCCCTTGCAAACTAATTAGAATATATTTTTAAACCATTTTCCTACTGTATCAAATAAATTTTTGATTAATAGCTCTTCATTCATATCCTGCTCTGAATAGTCTTCATAATTCTCAGATCCATAATGAACCAAACCTACACCAGTAGAGAAGATAGCTCCATTATCTTCAGAAAACTGAGTATACCCTTCTCCAATATCATAAATAGAGCCATCTAGATACTCCAAAATACTATTTATATTGTCAGGTACTCCTACCCTTACTGGCATTCTTAATTTTCTAGAAGCAAATTCAGGAATTCCTTTTAATAAGGAGCCACCACCAGTAACCACCATTACTGAAGGGGTTAATCCATTATAGCCAGCCTTAATAATCTCTTGCTGGACTAGGCTAAATATCTCATCAACTCTAAACTGAATAATTTCACATAATAATTCACGAGAAAATACCCGAGTCTCATTACTACAACTATCTACCAGTTCAATCTGTTCATCTTCACCAATAAACTCTGAGCTGGCACAACCATATTGAACCTTTATTCTCTCAGCATCAGCAATAGATGTGGTCATAATAACATTCCGTCTCATCCACTCTGCTATATCCTTGGTAACATGGTCACCTCCTACTGGTAAACTGGATGTATACCAGACACTACCCCCTCTAAAAATAGCTATATCAGTAGTTCCACCACCCATATCTACCAGCACACCACTATCTTTATCGCTTCCTGTTAATACTGCTTTACTTGCAGCTAGTGGTTGTAAAACGATTCCAGCGACATCAAGACCTACCTTATGAATACTCTTAATTAAGTTTTGAATAGATGTTGCAGATCCTGTAATAATATGGGTTTCTGCCTCCAATCTAACTCCAGACATCCCTAAAGGGTACTTGATATCTTTGCAACCATCTACAATAAACTCTCGAGGTAACACATGAATAATTTCACGTTCTGGGGGAATAGAAATAATTTTAGTAGCCTCAATAACTCTTTCAATATCACGTCTAGTAATCTCTTTATTTTCCCCTGTAACAGCTACTACCCCATGGCTGTTTGTAGAAGAAATATGGGAACCAGCAATTCCAACAAAGGCTGATTCTATCTCTACTCCAGCCATTCTTTCTGCTTTTGTTACTGCTTTTTTTATAGAAGATACAGTGTCATCTATATCAACAACCATCCCTTTTTTTAAACCAGTAGAAGGGCTGGTACCTATTCCAATTATATTGGCACTCTTATTCTCATTTATTTCGGCAATAATAGTACATACTTTAGTAGTACCTACATCAATACCTGCAATTATATTTCTACGTGCCACTAAAAGCCCCCCTTTCTATAATAAACAAATTTAATATCTAAATTTAATATCTTAAAATAAACCTAAAGATCCTTTTTAATCTTAAATTCAACAAACATATTCAATTCCCTCTTTTTAAAGGTATATTTTCTAAAAAAAACTATTATAGACTTCATTAAAAATTAATCTTTATAATAGAATTCGATGATATTACAATAAAAATCAGTAAATTTTCTACTCTTAATCCCCCAAATAGAGCCTCAGCTGACAATACCATCAAACCAAAATTTAACAATAAAATTCTAACAGATTATCTCTCATTTTGCAAGGCGTACAATCACATTATTTCCATATCTTAAATCTATATATTCAATCTTCTGCCCTTTAGATTTGAGATCATTATATACTGAGGTGAATATCTTTGATTTAGCTTTGTTATCAAAATTACTACTTAACTTTACTATTCCGCCATCTACCAAAAATAATTGAAGCCCATCCCCTTTAGAGATATTCAGCTCTGAAATATCCTTTAGAAGTTGATCTGATAGCATACCCAAATAACTAATCGCCTTTTTAATTTCACTACTAATCTTAAGTCGCTTCCCATCATTAATAACCTCAACACCAGTGACTAAAGGTAGATTCCAATAAGCTAAATTTTTAGTTGTAGCTATAACCTGCCCTTCACTATCAATAATTTGATAGGAAGATTGAATACCTACTATTGCTATAGGACGCCTTTCGTTTACCTCTATAATCAACTTCTTTGGTAAATCTCTAGTAATAACAACCCCCTTAATTTGAGGTAATTCAACCAATTTATTCGCTAATTTTTGACGATCAATATTAAAAATATTAATATCTTCTAAATCACAATAAGTAATTATATATTCATCAGACAGTAGCTTATTTCCTTCTATCTCTATATCCTCTACTTGAAAATAATTAGAATTAACTAAACTTACTAATCCCAATATCAATAATAGTCCTATAGTAATCAAATAAATAGTCTTATGCTTGTCCACAGTATCACCTCACTTTACTAGAGAGAACTTAAGAAAAACAACCTAACAAGAACTACCTTTTATATAATCTCCTTTCTAACCATAAATATCTTTCTCTTAATGCAATTCACTTATGTACAAAGGAACATCTCTGTTTAAATACTATCAATAATCTCAACTTAAAATCTAGCAACATTTTGATAGACACAGAAATACACCCCTATACAACAATTATCTAAAATTTAATGTAAGCCATTCTTAAATCAAAAATACTCTTTATGGGTAATTACCAAATTTTGTTTTTAGGTGATTAACTAGTTAGAAGTTAGGGAGTTGGGGTTTAACCGACTATATCCACCCACCTAATAACTAAAATATCACAATATCATCCTATAAAAACAGATTTAAATCATAAATATATAAAAGAAAACTAAGGGCTAGTAAAACTAACCCTTAATTTTAATCTTCTAAGGCATTCTCTAATATCTTAACTACCAGTTGATCAAAATCTATTCCAACAACTTCTGCAGCTTGAGGTAAAAGACTTGTTTCAGTCATACCAGGAATAGTATTGACCTCTAAAACATAAGCCTCTCCAACAGAGTTGACTCTAAGATCAACTCTACCCATTCCCCTGCATTTTAAAGCCTGATAAGCCTTTAGAGCCAAAGACTCTGCATTCCTATAGACTTTATCCTCTAACTCAGCTGGTATAATAAAGTCTGTCATCCCTTTGGTATATTTAGACTTGAAATCATAAACCCCCTCTTTTGGTCTAATCTCAATAATAGGTAAGACCTGTGGGGATTCATTACCTAATAATCCAATAGTTATCTCTTTACCTGGAATAAACTCCTCTACCAATAATTCTCGATCATATTTTAAAGCCTCTTTAATAGCCTCTATTAGTCCATCCTGACTCTTTACTATAGATAGACCAAGACTTGAACCTTCTAAGGCAGGCTTAACCACTATCGGTAATCCTAAATCATCAATTAAATCTTGCTCTATCTCTTCAAGTTTATCTTCTATCTCATTGGCCTTTAAAACTGCAAACTTAGGAGTATCAATATCTAAGTTATTGAAGATTCTCTTTGACATGATCTTATCCATTGCCAAAGCACTGGCTAAAACCCCAGAACCAGTATAGGGGATTCCCTCTAATTCTAACAATCCTTGAATAGTTCCATCTTCACCAAAACGCCCATGTAAAGCAATAAAAGCAATATCAATTTCTTCTTGATATAGTCTCTTATGTAAATCTTTGGCTGGATCAATATCTATAGTATGATACCCTTGCCTATTTAACGCATCTAAGATGGCTTTACCAGTCTTTAAAGAAATCTCCCGTTCAGCAGATCTCCCACCTCTAATAACTGCAATCTTTTTATCCTTCAATATTACCTTCCCCCTTTCAGCCCTCTTCCCGGCGTATTTTAGCACCTAAACTAGTTAATTTATCTGTTAAAAATTCATATCCTCGATCTATATGATAGACATTTTCTACTATTGTTTCACCATCTGCTACCAAACCAGCTAAGACCAAAGCTGCCCCTGCTCTTAAATCTGTTGCTTCTACAGTGGTACCTGAGAGTTTATTTACACCTTTAACGATAGCTGAATTACCTTCTATCTTGATATCAGCCCCCATTCTACGCAACTCATCGGCATGCTTTAAACGATTTTCAAAGATTGTCTCAGTTACTATACTAGCACCTTCAGCTATTGAAAGAAATGTCATAAACTGAGATTGCATATCTGTAGCGAAACCAGGATATGGTAAAGTCTTAATATTTACACCTTGCCACTTATCCTGACCAATTACTTGAATTTGATCTCCATCTACATCAAGATCTACTCCTGATTCAACTAGCTTGGCTATTACAGCCTCAATATGTTCAGGAATAACATCTTTAACCAAAACATTTCCTTTAGTAATCGCAGCTGCCACTAGAAAAGTTCCTGCTTCTATTCGGTCTGGAATGACTTGATAATCAACAGGATGTAATTTTTTGACACCTTGTATTTTGATTACATCAGTTCCAGCACCACGTACACTAGCACCTAACTGATTAAGAAAGTTCTGCAAATCTACAATTTCAGGCTCTCTAGCCGAATTATAAATCACCGTCTTTCCTTCAGCTAAAACTGCTGCCATCATGATATTCTCAGTTGCTCCTACACTAGGGAAATCCAAATGAATCTCTGCACCAGTCAACTTCTCTGCTTTTCCTTCTAAATAACCATGACCTTGTTTAAATTTTACTCCTAAAGCCTTTAATCCTTTGATATGAAGATCTATAGGTCGAGTCCCAATACTACATCCTCCAGGCTGAGAAATTTTAAACTCCCCAAAGCGACCTACTAAAGGTCCCATTAAAAAGACTGTAGCTCTCATCTTTCTCATCAACTCTTCAGGAATCTCACAGGAATTCAAACCTGCAGTATCAACAATCAACTTGTCATCTTCTGATCTAGCTTTGGCACCCAAGGTCTCTAAAACCTCTTTCATAACTCTAACATCACGCAATTTTGGTACTCTACCAATAACACATTCTCCACCTGATAAAACAGTTCCCGCTAAAATCGGCAAGACTGCATTTTTGGCACCACTGATAGTTACTTCACCTTGAAGCTTTTGACCACCATTGATTATAAATCTACCCATCCTTTCACCTCCTATTTTTAACTTAAAAAGATAATCTCTCTTTTTAAATTTACTCCAAACTTACTCAAGACAAGATTCTCAACTCTTTCCATCAACTCTAAAACCTCTTTTGCCGTAGCTGCTCCTAGATTGACTATAAAATTAGCATGTTGGGTAGATATTTGAGCATCACCTATCCTTAAACCCTTCCCTCCAGCCTGATCAATCAACCTTCCTGCTGAATCATTAGGAGGATTTTTAAAGATACAACCTGCATTTGGCCATTTTAAAGGTTGGCTTCTCTTCCTCTTTGATAATAGTTCTTTGCTTTCTTTTATTATCTTCCTAGAGTCCTTTGGAACTAATTCTAGCTCCGCCTCTAATATGATCTCTTTACTATTTTGAAAAGGACTGCTTCTATAGCTAAAGTCTAACTCTTTACTACTATAGATCTTGACCTCTCCAGTTGCTAATAAGGTCTTTACTTTGATTATTAAATCACCTATAGAACGTAAATCACCTATACCAGCATTCATTACAATAGCTCCACCTAAAGTTGCCGGTAAACCCATAGCAAATTCTAAACCACTCAAACCTCTTTTAGCAGCTTTGCTAGATAATAATGGTAAACTCAGACCAGCATCAGCAATTAATCTGTTCCCGACAAATTCTAGCTTAACATCTTTTTGTGGCAATTTAATGACAAGACCAGATAATCCTCTATCACTGACCAATAAATTACTCCCATTACCTATTAAATAATAATTAATATTATTCTGATAAAGATATTTAATTAGTTTTTCTAAATCATTAGCTCCCTTGGGAATAGCCAATAACTCGGCAGGTCCCCCAATTTTGAAAGATGTATACTTCTTTAATGGTTCATCAAAGAGAATATCACCCTCGATTAAACTGCTAATCTCTTTCTTATGTAATTCTTCCAACATAACCACCCCAATTTTATCGACAACTAGATTATCTTAAAGATTAATCTATAATATTAATCTATAGAGAAGCTTATCTAAAAGGTAAATACACCCTATAATATGCAAGTTCAAAGCAATCTGTTAATAGAATCTGTTAATTGCTAATTGCTTAATGTTAATTAATAACTGTAGTTTTTTGACTCTAGAATTGAATAATAGAATGATGAAGCTATATTTTAAAATCAATTATAATTTTTAGCAAACCATAAAAATTTTTTATCTTCTACTTAGACTTAAGCCTAAACTGTTATCTTATCAGTTCTAAACTCAACTTAAAGGTCACAATATCCATCTGATTAAGCCTGTCCAACTTATATACAATTTATAGGGTGTAATCTATTACACCCCTAGTAAATCTTTAATTAAATTAATTAATTTCTCTATAGCCTCTGGTTGACCTAAATTTTTACTAGCATCAGCCATCTCAATTAATTCTTCTTGATCAGTAAATAAATCATTAATAAACTCATTTAAGAGTTCTGTTGTCAATTGATCATCTAAGATAACCTTGGCTGCACCCTTTTTCTCTAAAGATTGGGCATTATGGAGTTGATGATTTTCAGCAGCATAAGGATAAGGAATCAAAATAGCAGGAATCCCACAGGCTGTAATCTCTGCCAAGCCTGTTGCTCCAGCTCTAGATATTACAAGATTAGCAACTGCCAATGCTGCAGCCATGTTATACAAATAGGGCTTAATCATAATGTTCCCTCTTTCTATATCCTTTATTCCCATTTCATTAGCTTTCTCTATTACAAAATCAAAATCTTGCTTACCTGTAATGTGCAAAAGCTGTAAGTTTGACCTCTTAATCTTAGGATATAGACCTATAACAGCCTGATTAATACTCCTAGCCCCTCTACTACCGCCAAAAACCAAAATAACCTTCTTATCTTCAGCTAGCCCTAAATCTCTTAGCGCCTCACTTCTATCCTTCTTTAAAATCTCTGGTCTAATTGGATTACCTGTTAAAATGGTCTTCTCTTTAGATTTAAAGTATTTCTTAGCATCAATATTACTTAAAGCAATCCTATCTACAAATCGTGATAATAATTTATTAGTTATACCTGGATAGGCATTCTGTTCATGAATTAAAGTAGGAACCTTGGATAAAGCTGCTGCTAACACTATAGGTCCACAGACATAGCCCCCTGTTCCAATAACTATATCAGGCTTAAAATTCTTAACAATCCTTCTAGCCTCAATTAAACCTACCCCTGTCTTTAAGATAGATTTGAATAATTTCAAGGATAACTTTCTAGGCAGACCCTGTACAGAGATAGTCTTTAAATCATAGCCTGCTTTTGGAACAATATCTGCCTCTAGCCCCTGCTTAGTCCCAACAAAGATAATCTCTAAATCATCAAACTCCTCTTCTAAACCACGAGCAATTGCTAAACCAGGATAGATATGCCCTCCTGTTCCACCACCAGAAATTAAAACTTTCATATATTAGTCACCTCTAATTTATAGTAAATCGTGATACATTCAATAGAATACCCACACCAGCTAACATAAATACTAAAGAAGAACCTCCATAGCTGATAAAAGGTAAAGTGATTCCAGTAACTGGCATAGACCCACTTACCACTGCTAGATTAACCATCGCCTGTAGAGTAATCATAGTTGTAATTCCTACAGAGATTAAACAACCAAATAAGTCCTCAGCCTGTAGGGCAATCTGTAATCCTCTCCAAGCAAAGACAAAATAGAGTAAAATAACTGTAGATGTTCCTACAAAACCTAGCTCCTCTCCCAATACAGAGAAGATGAAGTCGGTTCCTGGTTCTGGTAAGTAAAAAAACTTCTGCCTACTCCGACCTAGCCCTAATCCAAATAACCCTCCTGAACCCAAAGCATATAAAGACTGAATAATATGAAACCCTGAGCCTAAGGGGTCCTTCCAAGGATCTAGAAAAGAGAGTAGCCTTTTTAAGCGATAAGGTGCTGTAATAATCATATAAAATACCGCTGGAATCGACAAAGACCCTAAGCCTATTAAATGACCCCATCTAGCTCCTGAGGCTAAGAGCATAACAAATACAGTCCCTCCAATAGTAACAGCAGTTCCCAAATCTGGCTCCATCAAGATCAAGGCAAAGACAATTCCTAAGATAAATAAAGCTGGTACTAGCCCCTTCCAAAAGTTCTTAACCTCTTTATTCTTTAAAGCCAAAAAACGGGACATATAAATTACCATAGATACCTTGGCAATCTCTGAAACCTGTAAGGGCGGTAAAGGTCCTAAATCGATCCATCGGCTTGAACCCTTAACACTCTTTCCTATCCCTGGAATCAAAACTAGGATAAGAAGTGCAATACTTCCCAATAAAATCTTAGGAGCCCACTTGATATACTGGTGATAGTCAAACCTCATAAAGAAGATCATTACCCCAATTCCAACAATCGACCACATCAACTGTCTCTTTAGAAAATAAAAACTATCATCATACTTTTGAGAAGATGAGATTGATGTAGAACTAAAGACCATCACTACCCCTATGCATAGCAGAGTTACTACTACAAAAAAGATTATAAAATCAGGAGCTTTTTTATACATAATATTTCCTCCCTAAAAATAGTACACAATTGACTATTTATTGCTAACTGTCAACTTTCTTGACCGCTTCTTTGAACTCTCTTCCTCTTTGTTCATAGTTATCGAACATATCCCAACTAGCACAGGCTGGTGATAATAAGACAATCCCTTCACCACAAGCTACCTCTGTGGCTACTTTAACAGCCTCCTGAATACTTTTAACATGGTAAATAGAGTCATATTCTAGCTTATTGAGACTGGCTTCAATTTTATCGGCAGTCTCTCCTAAGAGGACTACACCTTTAACCTTTTCTTTAATAATCTTGGCAAAATCATCAAATTCAGAACCTTTATCCTTACCACCTGCAATTATAACTAGTGGTGGTTCAAAGGTCTCTATTGCCTTAGTAGAAGCAATAGGGTTTGTTCCTTTAGAATCATTGATATACCTAACACCATTAATAGTAGCCACATCTTCAATCCTATGTTCAACTCCCGAAAAGATCTTTAATATCTCTACTAATATATCTTTACTAGCTCCCATTAATAAAGAAGCTGCTACTGCTCCTAAAGCATTTTCTAAGTTATGAGGCCCCTCAATTCCAATCTCCTTGCTATCAATAATCTCTTCTTTACTTCCTAATAGATTAGCTACTATTTTATTATCTCTTAAATAGACCCCCTCTGTTAACTCTTCTTGCTGACTGAAAAATACCACTTGACCTTGAGTATTGTCGGCAAATTTTCTAACTATAGGGTCATCATAATTTAAGATAATATAATCATCTTGAGTTTGATTCATAAGTAACTTTCTTTTAGCCTCAATATATGCTTCAAAGCTACCATGTCGGTCTAAATGGTCTGGTGTAATATTTAAGAAGAGACTGATATCAGGTCTAAACTCTTTAATCTCCTCTAATTGAAAGGAGCTAATCTCTGCTATTACAATATCCTCTTTCTCTAGCTGAGGTAGATCCTGAATTAATGCCCTTCCTATATTACCGCCAACCACAGTCTTTCTTCCTGTAGCCTTAAATATCTCTCCAATTAAAGTAGTAGTTGTTGTCTTACCATTAGTTCCTGTAATAGCAATTATAGGAGCCTTGCAGAAGCGATAAGCAAGCTCTACCTCACTAATTATCTCTATTCCAGCACTTCTTGCCTGCTGTAAAAGAGGAATATCTGTTGGAACTCCAGGGCTGATAATAATTAAATCAGATTTTAAAACTAACTCTAAAGTATGTCCACCTAAATCAAAGTTGACTTTACAACCTCTTAAAGCAGCAATCTCTTCCTTTAATTGAGCTTCTTGCTTAGCATCAGTCACTATAATCTTAGCACCTTGTTTATCTAAAAATTTAACAGTCTCTACACCAGTTCTCTTCCCTAATCCCACAACTGTTATTAGCTTATCTTTTAATTCCATATTATCTTCCTTTCTTAACTTAGCTTGGCAAAACCTAATAATCCTACTAATGATAATATAATTGCTATAATCCAAAACCTAACAACAACCTTAGATTCTGCCCATCCACTTTTTTCAAAGTGGTGATGAATAGGGGTCATCTTAAAGACTCTTCTACCTTCTTGATATAAGCGGCGGGTAATTTTAAAGTAAGTCACCTGGATCATCACAGAAGTAGCTTCTATTACATAAACTCCACCTATAATAAATAAAAAGAGCTCAGTCTTGGTTAAAACCGCTAAGGCAGCTAAGGCCCCTCCTAAGGCTAGAGAACCTGTATCACCCATAAATACTTGGGCAGGGTAACTATTAAACCAAGAAAACCCTAAACAAGCCCCTGCAATAGCTGTAGAAAAGATAGCTAGATCTGTAGCTCCGAATTGATAAAGAATATAAGCATAGGTAATTGTAACTATAATAGTAACACCTGCTGCTAAACCATCTAAACCATCTGTTAGATTCACAGCATTAGAGGCTCCTACTAGAACAATAATCACAAAGGGGATAAATAGATTACCTAAATCTATACTCTTATGTAGATAAGGAATTAAGATATCAGTCCCTATTTCCAACCTAGTTAGAACAAAGAAAGCCAACATTCCAGCAATTATAATCTGCCCCAGTAACTTCTGTTTACTGGTTAGACCTTCATTCTGCTTTTTAATTATCTTGATAGAATCATCTAATAGACCTAAGAAACCATAACCAAGAAGTACAAATAAAGCCAAAACTACCTCTTGGCTTATCTCACCAATGGCTAGAGTAGCTACTACTACAGCCAAGATGATTATAATCCCACCCATAGTAGGAGTACCTGCTTTCTTCTGATGGCTTTGAGGTCCCACCTTTCTAATGCTCTGTCCAAACTTCATTACCCTTAACCAGTTTATTAAAAAGGGTCCAGTTAATAGTGTGACAACCAAAGCTATAGTCGCTGCAAATATTAAGTCAATCATTACTATCACTCCCTAATCCTCTAATAAGGCCTGTGAAACCTCTTCAAGTTTCATCCCTCTTGAAGCTTTTACTAAAATTGTATCATTAACAGTTATAATATCCAATAAATCTTCTATTAATTTAGCTTTATCTTGATAGCTAAAGATAGATGAATTATCCATTCCACTATCTTTAGCACCTTCTCCAATATAATTACCCAATTCTCCATAAGTAAAGAGATAATCTATTCCTTTTTCGGCAAGGATACTACCTATAGCCTGATGCTCTTTTATAGCTATATCTCCCAACTCTAGCATGTCACCTAAAACTGCTATTCTTCTACCTTCTCCAATATCAAATAAGGTATCTATAGCCCCTCTCATTGATGCTGGATTGGCATTATAGGTATCATCAATAATTTTAACATCATCTTCAGTAGTTAAAATCTGATTTCTCATCTTAGTTAATTGAAAGTTACTCAGTCCCTCTACTATCTCTTTTAAAGAAATATCTAAAGCCAATCCTACCGCTACAGCAGCTAAGGCATTATAGACATTATATCTTCCTGGAACAGGTAAAGTAAGGGGCTTTTGGTAACAGTTATTGCTTATCAGCAGATTAAAGGAGATAGCACCATCATCTAAGCTTTTTATCTCAGTCGCTCTTACTTTATTATACTCCTTTAATCCATAGTTAATAACCTCTGCTGTAGTTAATCTATCCATCTTCTTAACCTTATCATCATCACCATTTAAGATAGCAACTCCATCGGCTTTTAAAGCAACTATTAACTCCGATTTGGCTTTAGCAATATTATCAACACTCTTTAGTATTTCAATATGAGCAACACCTACATTGGTAATTACCCCAATATCTGGCTCAGCTATCTTAGCAAGAAGGTCTATCTCACCTAAGGCTCTCATTCCCATCTCTACTACTACAGCTTCATAACTACTATCTAAGCGAAAGAGAGTCAAGGGCAGACCAATCTCATTATTAAAGTTACCAGCTGTCTTTAAGGTCTTATACTCCATACCCAAAACTGCAGCAATCATATCCTTAGTTGTAGTTTTGCCTGTACTACCAGTAACTGCAACTACAGTAATATCAAATTTATTTCGATAATAATGGGCTAAATCCTGTAATGCTTTAGTGGTATCTTCTACCTTAATTATGGTCTTATCAATATCTAAATCAATCTCTTTTGAAACTATTGCTACACTTGCCCCTCTAGTAAAGGCATCCATCATAAAATTGTGCCCATCAAAATTCTCACCCCTAATAGCTATAAATAAGTCACCTTGCTCAATCTGACGAGAATCTATAGAGATATTATCGATTTTTATCCCTTTATCTCCTATAATTTCTCCTGAAATAGCCTGAGCTATCTCCTCTAAACAGAGAGTCTCCACCCTATCACCTCAATTTCTATATATAAAAATAAAAAGGATTATTAGTAACGAATTACACGAATTTAAAGCAAAACAAATTTTAAATATGAATTTAACCTTTAAACTTTTAATTCATACCATTCCTACTAAATTCGCCACTAGATTAATTTAATTTCTTTTTCATATTTTATATATCTAAAAATTATTTACTCATATTTTTTCAATTCTTAACTTTTAACTCTTAATTCTTAACTGTTTAATCGCTTCTCTAGCTATCTCTCTATCATCAAAATCAATTGTCTTATCCTTAAGAATCTGATAGGTTTCATGGCCTTTACCTACAATAATGACTATATCCTCACTTTTAGCCAGCTTAATCGCTTCTTTAATAGCAGTTGCTCTATCTTCAATTATAATATACTCTTCTCCCTCTACTTTACCTTCCTCTTCAATACCTGCCTTAATATCCTCGATAATAGCCATTGGCTCTTCACTACGGGGATTGTCAGAGGTTACGATAGCAAAGTCGCCTAGAGTTACTCCAATTCTACCCATAATAGGTCTTTTAGTTCTATCACGGTCTCCACCACAGCCAAAGACTACTATCTTGCGCCCCTTAGTAAATTCACTGGCAGTATTTAATACATTCTCCATTCCATCAGGTGTATGGGCATAGTCTACTATCACACCAAAATCTTGACCTTCATTTATAATCTGAAATCTACCTGGTACCCCTTCAATCTTTTCAAGCCCCTTCTTAATCTCTGCTAGGCTAAACCCTAAGCTATAAACAGTTCCAATAGCAGCCAAAGAGTTATAGACATTAAAACGCCCTGTCAAGTTTAATTTGATTGCTAGCTTCTCCTGATTAGTTTTTAGAGTATAACTTACACCCTTTTTGTTTACTTCAATCTCCTCTGCCTTCAAGTCAGCTTCAGAGTTGATACTATAGCTAATCACTTCACCTCTAGCCTCTTTGATAATCGCTTCACTTCTAACATCATCTACATTGATTATAGAGGGCTTATCATTCATCTTAAATAATTTAATCTTAGCTGCTAGATAATCCTCAAAGGATTCATGAAAATCCAAATGATCTTGACTGAGGTTGGTAAAGACTTGACGATCAAAATCAACTCCCAATACCCTATCCAACTCTAATGCATGAGAAGAGACCTCCATCACTGCATGGGTCACTCCATCTTCTAGCATCTCAGCAAAGATTCTCTGTAAATCTACAGATTCAGGTGTTGTTCTACTTGCATCCTCCTCTTTATCACCAATCTTAGTCTTGATAGTACCAATTAAACCTGTCTTAATTCCTAACTCTTTTAGCATAGATTCGATTAAATAGGTAGTTGTTGTCTTACCATTGGTACCTGTTACCCCCACTACTGTTAGCTCTTTAGATGGATATCCATAGAACTTAGCACTTAATTGGGCTAAAGCCTTCCTTGAGTCCTCTACTTTAATTACTGCAACCCCACTAGCCTCAGCATCTTTTTCTACAATGATAGCTTTGGCTCCATTCTCAACTGCATTGGCAATAAATTGATGCCCATCAGACTTAAAACCAGTAATAGCTACAAATAAATACCCCTCTTCCACCTTTCTAGAGTCATAAGTTATCCCTGCAATATCTATATCTAAATCTTGATTAAGCTCTTTATACTCTAACACTTTAAGTAGTTCCTGTAATTTAATCATTTTACCCCCCCTAATATCAGTTGACAACGTACAGTGTACAATAAAAATCATATAATCAAAATTTATTGAATCTACAATTAAAATATTTTAATTGTAGATTGTAAATTGTGCATTTATTCTAACCAAACTTTAATATAGTCTCCAGAGTCAACAGTTTTTCCCGCTACTGGCTGCTGTTTTACAACTTCTCCAGCCCCTTGCCATCTCAACCTCAAACCTAAATCGCTCATTATATTGGCTGCTTCTCTAACTCTCATTCCCTTTAAATTGGGCACAGTTACTTTATATCTATTCTTATTCTTCTCAGCACCATCAAAAAATAATATAACTGTACTTCCTTTATTAACAACTACTTCAGGATTAGGTACCTGATCAACAATAATGTCCCCTTCTCCTTCTAACTTAACCTTTAACCCTTGATCTACCAACATCTCTTCTGCTACACTCAAAGATAAGTTCTTAACATTTGGAACCTTTACTCTTTTTATATGTTCTTTCTCATCTTCCTTGTCCTCATTCTCTTTTTTTGGTGGTATCTCTAAATATCTTACAGCATCCTTAATCACATTATGGAAGATAGGAACTGCTACTTGAGATGCATAATGGGGCTCACTAGTTAAGCCATAAACCACAACTAAGGCAACCAACTCTGGTTTATCTGCTGGAAGCATCCCTACAAAGGAGACATTGTACTTCCGCTGCCCATAATACTTGGCTGTTCCTGTCTTACCACCTATCTCATACCCATCCAATTTCGTTGCCTGTCCAGAACCATTCTCAACAACACCAACTAGAAGCTCTCTTTCAATTCTAGCAGTCTTTTCAGAGATAACCTTTCTAATAGGCTCTGGTTCTACCTTCTTAATTAACTTACCATCTGTACTCCTAACCTCTTTGACTAAATGGGGGTTTAATAGTTGACCACCATTTGCTACTGCTGATACTGCAGTTATTAATTGAATTGGAGTAACTGAAACCCCATGACCAAAAGCCATAGTAGCTAACTCTACTGGTCCAATTTGAGGTAGAGTATACATTAATCCTTTAGCTTCACCTGGAAATTGGATATCTGTCTTATCACCAAATCCAAAGGCTTTGATATACTTATAGAAGGTCTCTTTTCCTAAGCGTTGCCCCACTTGAACAAAACCAGGGTTACAAGAGTTCTGTACAACCTCAGCAAAGGTCTGACTACCATGGCCTCCATGCTTCCAGCAATGGATAATCTGACCTGCCACCTCTATATACCCTGGATCAAAAAATTTATCATTAGGATGAACTACACCCTCTTCTAAACCAGCCGCAGTGGTAATAATCTTAAAAGTAGAGCCTGGTTCATAAGTATCGGAAACAGCACGATTTCTCCATAATCCTGGAGAATATTCAGCAAAATTATTGGGATCATAAGCTGGACGATTTGCTAAAGCTAAAATCTCTCCAGTATTGGGATCCATCATCACAATAGTAGCTGCTTCAGCAGTATGTTCTGTCAATGCCTTATCCAATTCCCGTTCTGCTATATATTGGAGTACATTATCTATTGTCAAATAAATATTATTACCATCATCAGGAGCTTTATAATCCTTAATCCCTTCTGGAATCTTACGACCAACTGCATCACTTTCAATCGAAATCCTTCCTGGATTCCCCTTAAGCTGATTATCATATGATAACTCTATACCCTGTAACCCTTGATTATCAACCCCTGAAAAGCCTAATAGATGGGAAGCAAGCATACCTTTAGGATAAAAGCGTTTAGTCTCCTCAGTAAAGGTTATTCCCGATAAATTCAACTCTCTAATTGCCTTAGACTGTTCATCACCTATCTTCCTTGAAATATATACAGCAGCAGCCTTCTTAGTTATCCTCTTATAAATTTCATCTTGATCTTGATCTAAAATTTCAGATAACTTCCTTGCTGTCTCTTCTGGATTCTTAATCTCTTTTGGAATTGCTACAACAGTATCAGCACTAGCACTAACTGCTAGCTCTACACCGTTTTTGTCATAGATTATCCCCCGCTTAGGCTCAACCTTTAGCTCTCTTAAGCGTTGTCCTAAGGCTTTTTCTTGATAGAGATTATTACTTATAATCTGTATCCATGAAAATCTACCTAATAAGAATAACATTACCGCCATTAAAATTATAAATAAAAAATTAATCCTCTTTTTAGTCTCTAATCTTAGATTTCTCAACTAACTACCTCCTTATCCAATTATTAGGAGGGTTTTATACAGACTTCAATTTCTATTAGTGCCCCCTATTAAGATATATATTTTATAAGATATTAATTTATAAATAAAGATTATTAGTCCAGGGTTCCTGCCTGCACTTGAGATATATTATTAAACCAAGCAAATATTCTATCTTTAATCCCTTTCTTCTTAACAGTTTTTATTTCCTTGTCTTTATTCTCAGCTAGATTGATATCTTTATTCTTTTTATCTTGAGGCTCTTCTACAATAATATAATTTATCTCATCAGGCTCAGCCATTCCCAAATCATCCTTAGCAATCTTTTCAATTCTACGCAAAGATTTCAAGCTAGATATCTCCAATTGTAAATAAGCCTTCTCAGTCTTTAATTTATCCCTCTGCTCTTCTAACTTTTCAACTTGAAAATTCAATCTAGATACCTGAACATATTGATTAATATATATGATGAAGACCACCCCTATTAAAAAGAGCAAAAAGCTATAAAAGAACATCAACTTAAAGGTATTATTATCCTTCTTTTGTCTGACTTTATGTTCACTATTGTGTCTAATTCCACCTTGGTGATGATCAAGATATTCTCTTCTAGGTCTCTTTACCAACTTTATTCACCAACCTTCTATTTTAGAACAATTTATCGCTTCTCTGCTACCCTTAATTTGGCACTTCTAGACCTTGGATTTTGACTGATTTCTTCTGGGCTTGGTTCAATTGGACTTCTTGTTATAATCTTCACCTCTTGTTTAGTATCACAAGTACATACTGGAAACTTTGGTGGGCAGGTGCACTTTTTAGCTAAATCTTTGTAGGTATGTTTAACTATTCTATCCTCTAAGGAATGGAAAGTGATAATACTGACTCTTCCCTTCTTCTTCAACCTAGACACTGCATCCTTGATTGCATCTTCAATAATACCCAATTCATTATTGACAGCTATCCGCAAGGCTTGAAAGGTTCTTCTTGCTGGATGGGGTCCTTCTCGCCTTGCCCCAGCTGGAATAGCAGCTTTAATCACATCTACTAGCTGAAAGGTAGTCTCTATCTTCTCTTCTTTACGGCGTTCAACAATAAACTCAGCAATTCGACTTGCCCAGCGCTCTTCACCATATTCAGTAATAATCTCTGAGAGTGCATCCTCAGATAATGTATTGAGCAAATCAGCTGCAGTTTTTCCCCTATCTGGATTCATCCTCATATCTAAAGGAGCATCATAATTATAGCTAAAGCCCCGTTGTGGAGTATCTAACTGATAAGATGAAACCCCTAAATCAAAGACAAACCCATCTACTTTCTCTATTCCTAAATCATCTAATACATAGGTCAAATTCCGATAATTATCTTTGACTAAATCTATCTGAGCATCATACTTACTTAACCTCTCTTGAGCAGCTTTAATTGCTGCACTATCTTGATCAATTCCAATCAATCTACCCTCAGCACCGATTCTTTTGACTATCTCTTCAGAGTGTCCAGCTCCTCCCAAAGTACAGTCAACATAAATTCCGCCCTCTTTACAGTTTAAATAATCTATAGTCTCTTTTAATAATACTGTCACATGTTCAAATTCCATATCCCTATCACCCTTTTTCTTATGAATATTATACAGATTTATTATTTGAATAAGTATCAAAAAGTATGAATTGAAGAATTATTCTCTAATTTAATATGTTATAAATATATATTTAAAATAAAAGTACCCTACATAAACCCAAAACTATAACCTTTATTTTCTCTACTAAGTTATTACATTTATAATTCATCTCTATATAAATAGCAATTTAGATTATATTCTGCTCAATTTAGCTAAAAACTTCTATAGAACTTCATACTACTTACAATTTTAAAATAATCTTTACATTTAAATATATCTTATATAAATACTCACCAATTCTCAAAGATAAAAATACCCGCAATTAATAATAATTCTATACTCACTATTAATCTCCTTTTCACAAATGGTATAAATTGGACTAAAGAGAATAATAAAATGAATATAATAAAAATAAATCCTAAAAATCTGTAACCAAAATCCCTACTCTCTCATAAAGTAAATAGTAAGTTGAACCTACATAAAAAAGGAGGTTATACTATGAAGGTTGATTTTTTATTTACTTGGTCTAAAAATGAACATGATGATATGAAAGCTGTTGGTGGAGGTTTTAAGTTACCTGCACCTATTAAATGGTTTAAATCCCTCTTTAAAAAGTAATTATTGCTTTATAAATCACCAATTCTAACTAAATCAAAAGTGGAACTAAAATTGGAACAAATGCAGATAGTACTGCACCACTAATAAAAGCGATTATTGCAATCTCAGTATCATTTACACTCTTAGTGATTAAGGGTAAGGTTGTATCCATTGTTGTAGCCCCTCCAGGAGCAATTACTGTAAGCTTAGTGCCCATTTTAGCCAGTAGTGGTATTAAGACTAATGCAAATAACTCCCTAAACACATTGCTTAAAAATGCTAAAGCACCGATATCTGTGCTATAGGTTTTAGTCAATATAACTGCTGAAAGACTATACCAACCAAAGCCAGCAGCAATAGCCGATGACTCATTAACTGGCAATTTAATTAAAATACCAAAAAGAATTGCTCCTGCTATACTACCTATCGCTATTAAGGTAGGAACCAATATTATTTTAAAGCCTAATCTCTTTAAATCAGTTATTACTTCCTTATTTCTTCCAATATCTATACCTACTCCTAATAATAAAATAGATAAAGATATAGTTGAAATTAAATCTAAGTACTCTAGTAATGAAGTTGGGATAATAAAATAACCAGATATCACTCCCAAGATTATAATAATAATTATAGCTACTAACATAACACCCTTAATCCTCCCTTTTAAACTTAAATTCAAATAAGAACAATAAGATTACACTACCTAATACACTCCCTAATGATAAAACAATAGCTTTAAATCCCAAGGTTTTAAGGTTACTTACTACCTCTGGATCACTACCAATTTTAACTCCCATAGTAAATAATAATAAGAATAATCCAACTAAAGTCAACTCATCTGTAAAACTATATAAATTCTCTGCTAATAAGCCTTTATAAGAAATTAAAATCCCCATTATTAAAGATATAACTATCAGCCCCATACTACCCTCCCCTAAATAATAAAAACAAGTGTTTATTTTTCATTAATTACTCCTTAATCAATCCTAAACATTACTTCTAATACTCAGCTATAATTATAACATACTTTTTAATAATCTTGCCAATAAATATAAGGATAGTCTATCATAAACAAAGAAGAAATAAGGCTTGTTACTAATTAGTAACAAGCCTTATCTTCGAGAAATACTGGTATCTACTCTTCTACTTCTACAGGAAGAACCAATTGAACTCCTTCTTTAGTCTGTAAAGCATCTAGTCCATTTATCCTCTTAAGATCATCTATAGAGATATTATACTTTTTAGCTATATTATTAATAGAATCAGTGGCTTTTAGTCGATAATAACGATTCTTAGGAACTGGAATTAATAAAACTTGCCCTACTTCTAACTTCTCTGGTGAATCTATATTATTATAAACCATAATCTTAGCAAAGGAGATATTAAATAATTTGCCTATACTCTCAAAAGTATCTCCATCCTTAATTTGGTACTCATAAGGTTTCAAATTCTTACTGAATAATTCATTTGGTTCTTTAGCATTTATAAGATTTTTATTTTCCGTATTATGGCTCTCTGTTGAATTTTTTTCTATTGCTTCCCCTTCCTTTTCATCAATAATCTTAGGAGTGATAAAGATAACTAGTTCTCTTTTTTCATTAGTCATTTTACGATTTCTAAATAGTTTTCCTAAAATAGGTACATCTCCTAATATAGGAACTTTAGATAATTTCTCAATCTGATTATTAGAAATTAATCCACCAATAGCAATAGTCTGCCCATTTTTAACTCTCACATTTGTTTCAACTTTTTTAGTGTTAATCACTGGCATATTATCAACATAGTCACTAACTTCACTTACTTCAGGTCTAATATCTAAAGAAATATTATTATTATCATTAATTCTTGGGGTAAGTCTTAAAACAGTACCTACATCTCTAAATTCTACTTTAGTTGTTATTTTATCATCATCTTCTTCTTTGGTGATAATTGGCACTTCTTGACCAATATTAATAACAGCTTCCTTACCATCCATTGTTGAGATTTTTGGATTAGCCAATGTAGTACTATCACCATTTTGATGTAAAGCAGCTAATAGACTTGTATATGATACACCTACATCTCCAATTTCAAACACATTCGATTCTTTGGAATCACTACTATCAGCATTATCCCATATTACTGAAGCACCATTTGAAGTATTTTCAGCAGCAAAATTCCAATTTATACCTATATTTTTTAATTTATCACGAGAAATGTCTTCTATTCTAGCTTCTATTATCACTTGTTTATTGGGCTTATCCAAATTTTTAACTATATTTTCTATTTTAGGTAAATTATCTTCGTAAGTAGTAATTAGTATACTATTAGTTCTATTGTCAACCCTAATAGAACCATCTTCTACTAATAAATTAATAGTTTTCTTTACTTCTTCTGGATTAGCATTCTTTAATTCAAATACTTTAGTTACCTTCTTATCAAAACTAGCCTGTAGCACCTCAGGACTACCTACTAAAATAGTATTGCCCACAATCCGATAATCCAAACCATTGCTCATAGTCAATAGTTTTATTGATTCCATAAAAGATATCTCCTTTAAATTAACTGTAACTGTTCCCTGTACTGTATTATCTGTAATTACATTCATATTAGCTATATCAGCTAACGCTCTAAAAGCATCTCTTAAATCTACACCTTTAAAATTTAAGCTAACTTTATCATCTTCTGCAAATACAGGGTAGATAAGCAATAATTTTACTAAAATTATAAAACTTAATACAATTGCAATTCTTCTTTTACCTTTAATTTCTCTCACCTCCAAGAGTATAGACATGATATTTACCATTACCTTCAATTAATACTCTCTTATCTTCAATCTCCCTTATAGTTAAACCAGCAAATTGATCTCCAACCTTCATAATTTTAATTGAAGAATCACTGTCCCCAAATTTTACTATTACAACTTGACGAAGTTGATTATTTAATATCCCTATAAGTTCAACCTTATTGAATATTAAGTTAGGATTAGAGTTAGCCTTTTCTTGAGATTTAAGATCAGCTTTTTTCTTTGATTCAGGTAATTGATTAGAATTGTGATTATTATTCACAGTTTCTAATAATACTTTAAAAGGATCTTTATTAATTGATTTTTCTTTATTTGATAATTTTAATGTTCTATCTTTTATCTGGCTTTCTTTTATAATTTCTTCTTTAATTGTTTTAGATTTTTGAGTTATAGCAATTATATTGTTCAATTCTTGACTATATTTTCTAAACTCTTCATCATTATTAATAAAACTGACTATCTTGTACATTATCAGAGTTAAGCTTGATAAGAAAATAAGAAATACTACTGCTAGCATAAATATTCTATTATCTAAAACTGACCTCATTCTACTATTGCTAAACTTTAAATTCATCACTCAACCCCCTTACTATCTAGGGAATAACTTACTAAAGTCATTCTTGCCTCCAAATAATCTCCTGTATTAGCACTAATCATCCTTAAATTCTCTAATCTAGTTAAATAACTTAGATTTTTTATTTTTTCTAGATAGTCGATAATTGTCTTATAACTACCTTGTAATGAAATATTAACTGGAATCTTAATATAGATATCCTCTTGAACTATCTTACCAGGATTAATACTTAATACCTTAACACCTGTATCTAAAGACAACTGATTTAAGTTTATCAAGAAATCCGGCTCTTTTCCTTGCTCTAAAAAATTATTTTGTCTACTATTTAACTGATTTAATAAATTTTGATACTCTTTCCTTAATTGGTCATTCTTAGCGATTTTAATACTCATAGTTTTTAGGGTTAACTCCTTTGAATCTAATTCCTGCAATTTATTCTCTAATAAAGTGATTTGAGAAGTATATAAATAATATAGTCCTCCAACTATAGCTATAGCCAAAAATACCAACAACATTTTCTTTTCTCGGGGTTGTAGTTTATCGAGTATCAAAATCATCGCCCCCATTCTGATTAATAGCTCTTAGATCTAAATTCTCATTTATCTCTCCAGTAATCTCATAATGAATCCCTTCAATTGCTTTAAAACCTTTATAATAAGAAATTTCTTCTCGACGAACTAAATTTACCTTAATATTTAAAAAGTATTTTGAATTTCTCAGATTATCTACTATTAATTTTAAATCATTATTACCAATAGTATAACCAACCATTTTCAACTTTTTATGCTCTTGAATATCAAAACCTACTAACCAGCTATTCTCAGGAATTAATTTTTGTAATTGATTCAACACAACAGGCCAGTAGATAGCTTTACTAATAACTTTATCTCTTTTTGCTAGACTCTGCTGTAGCTTCTCCTTCTTATTCTCAATATCTTTAATATCTTTAGTTAAAGAACTAATTGAATTTAATTTTTCATTAGCTATCTCTAGTTTCCTATCCAAATCTTTATTCTTAAATACTAGCTGAAGATAAAAGGATGATCCTATTATTAATAGTGTTAAGATGCTAAGACTAATAATTACTACTATCAATTTCTCGTTAAAACTTTTAGATCTAGGGTAAGCTGGAGGTAACAGATTTATCATTTATGATCCTCCTCTCTTAAAGCCAGTCCAATACTAACTCCTAATAACTGTGCTACTTCTAATAAATAATCAGAGCTAACTATGTCGGATTTTAATCGGTCAGATAAGTTCAATTTCTCCACACTTACTCCAAACTCTCTAGTTAAATGACTATCAAATCCGATTAAATTACCTCCACCACCTGTCAAGACTATCTTGCCAATATCAAAGTCTTTATATTTAACTTGAAAATAATCTAAGGATCGATAGATTGAAGTGGTTAAATTTCTGATAATAAGATTAGCCTCTTGCTTATCAAATAGATTATTAACTCTCTTATACTCTTCAGCTTCTTCTAAAGAATAGCCATTGGTTTCAGAGAGATCTTTAGTAATATTATCACCACCTATATTTACTGTTCTAGTAAATACAAGCTGACCACTATGCAAAATTGATATATCAGTTGTTTTAGTTCCAATATCTATTATTCCAATAACTTTGCTAGTGTATAGTCTGTCTATAGTTCTAGCTATAGCTATTGGTTCTATTTCAATTGCTACTGGTTCTAACTCTAAAGTCTCAATTAAATTTAAGTACTTATTAATCAAATCCTTCTTAACAGCAATTAATAAAATTTTATATCCTCCATTTTCCTTTCTGTCCAAAATCTCATAATCTAAAATAGCCTCATCAATCTGAATAGGCATCTTATCAGCAGCTTCCCATTTGATTGACTTGCTTAATTCTTCTTCAGACATCTCAGGAATATCAATCATTCTAGTAATTACCTTCTCACCACTAATAGCTGTAACCACTTTTTTACTCTGAAACTCCTTTTCCTCTAATACCTGCTTTATTACTTTTTCTAGTTTCATTACGTTAGTTAATTCACCATCATTAACAGTTCCTAATGGAGTAGGAATAATAGCTACATTGTTAAGAACTATACTTCCCCATTTAGTATGAACCTCTGTTAATTTAATCGATTCATCACCTATATCTAAACCAATTATGTTCTTATCATGGAATATTTTTAGCTTTTTCTTTAATGTATCGAATATACTCATTATTTCACCTCGCTTTGTTGTTGAATTAGTCTTCTTCCCAGGAAATTAAGACAGGTTTTAAATTAGTTATTTGATTTTCTTCTAAAGTATCAAAAAAGAAACTTGAATCCAAATTATCATCTGATTTGATTGTTCCAGTAGTAATTTCAAAACCTAACAATCCACCAATTACACTTCCTAAACTTGCTATATTAGTAGTTATATCACCTTCACTCATAAGAGCACCATTATAATTAAATCCACTACTATTATTAAATATACTGAGATTAGCATAATTAAAATTAATACTCTTTTCAGCATAAATGAAAGTATTTTGAGTCTCTAAACGTGCTCCTCTTATATATGCATTACCTTTGACTATAAAATAAACATTGTAAATATGAGTATATACATCTGGAAAATTTAAATTACCATTAACAACTATTACAGTAGGTTCAATGTCACCGCTATCTTTACTAGGTAATTTTCCATTACTATCATATCCCCCATAGATATCAGCAATTCCCAAATTTAAGTCGCCTTCATGATAGAAAGTTTCTCCACCAGGTAAATTAATATCAGCTCCAATTTTACCATCAAACCATTCATCAGCTATATACCATGGGTTCTTATTTTTATCAAGAAATTCACCGCTTTTAAAGTATCTTTTATCTTTACTATTACCTGGATTATGATCTTCTTTTTCTGTTATCCCATAATCTTCTGAATCAAATTTAAACTTAGGAATATTTGCACCTTCTACTTTATCATTATCTTCTATTTCTACTTTTCCTAAAGTTTTTTCTCCAATAAACCAAAAATCATGAGTGATTTTATTGTTTACTTTGCCCCCACTAACTACAGTATGTGTTAAAGTAATATTTCGATTTATCCTTATAGTTATATCTTTTTCTATATTTTCATTGACTTTCCCCTTAACTGTAATATCATAGACTTTATTTTCTGCTGTACTTTCCGAATCAATTAACTTAACATCTTTCACTTCGTACTTTCCTCCATCAAATTCACTAGAGATACTAAATAACTTTTTTTTTGAAAAATCTTTAGACAACATTTGATTATTAAATTCATGAATAACTGCTTCCACACCAGCTTCTGCTATATAAAAGGCTTTCATCCTATCTTCTTCTAATTTAGCATTCTTAATATCATTAACCATAGTTACCGATGAAGCTGCTACTAAAGATGATAAAAACAGTAATATCACCATAGTCATCACAATAGCTGAACCTTCTTCTCTTTTAAGCATAAGATCCACCTCACTTTTATATTAAGATTGGTATCAGTACTATATTATTCAGTTAATTGAGCGTAGTTGAATCTTATCTCTAATTTTATAGTCTATCTGATTAGATTCATCAGTCTCATTACTTAGGTTTAGCTTAATCTGAACTATTTTTTGATCTTCATTATAAGTAAATATATCATAAGTATCAGGATTAATTACTATTTCACTAGTTAAATTCTTTATTTGAGAAAATTCCTCAGCAGGATTTCCATCATTATCGAGTTTCTTCTGCTTTCTTAGAAAAATATTCTGATTGACACTATAAATCACATATTTATCAGCAACACCATCTCCATCACTATCAATCTTAATCTTAATAATATCTGTAGCACTATTACCACCAGTATCTATAACTCTAGCTCTACGCAAATCCTTGGACAATATAGTCATAAGTGCCCTAGCCTCTCCTTGTAAATCAACTACTTTACTGATACGATTCCACACTTTATAACTAGTAATATACACTCCAGCTGAAGCAGTTATAATTACCCCTATAATTGCTATTACAATTAATAATTCTATTAAAGTAAATCCTTCTTCAAAATTATTTTTCATCAACAATCACCTTTTCGTGATTAATGTTTTCAGTTCAATACTATTTTCATCATCCCATTCCACTCTTACAGTTATTTCTTTTAAATCTGAATACGACTCATAATTATTAACTACTACTTTGCAACCATAATCATCTTTGAAATCAAAAAAATCTTCTTCATTCTTCCAATCACCATTATTAAAATCACTTTCTCTACTATTTAACCGCTCAGTAAAATTATCGCCATATGAATCATTATAAATAGAAGACTTCATATCTTCTATTACTGACCTTGCTAATTGCAAGGCTTCCCTTCTATCTTTAGATGCACTTGTAATCGCAGTACTATTAATAAAATAATTAATAACTGAAGCTAAAATAATAGCTAAAATCGCAATTGCAATCACTACTTCAATTAAAGTAAACCCTTCTTCTTTTCTTGTATTCACTTTGAAGGACATGCTCATTAATCCCTCCTATCATTTATATTAAATGGAATAATTCCAAATACCACCTAACAATCCTTTCTCCCCACAACATCATCAATAATGCCCCTAATGAGATGAAAGGACCAAAGGGGATTCTATCCTTCCTACCTTTAATTTTAGTTACTATCAATCCCACACCAATGATTGAGCCGATCAATGCTCCTAAAAAGATAGCACCTAAAGCATATTTAACCCCTATAAAAACACCTATCATTGCTATCAACTTGACATCTCCAATTCCCATTCCACCTTTGCTAACAATAGCTATTAATAATAAAATAGTTGCTGGGATTAACAGACCTAATAAAGCAGAATAAATACTTTGATGTCCAAAGAAAAATGATAAGATAAGACCTACTATAATTCCAAAATAGTTAAGCTGATTAGGAATAATCATATACTTTAAATCAATCATACTTCCTACTATCAATAAAGCCGATAAAAATGAATAAGTTAAAAGTTGTATACTTAAATTATACTGCCAGTATAAGAGCAAAAAAATCATCGATGTTAATAGCTCAATTAGAGGATACTGATAGGAGATTTTTTCATCACAATAACGGCACTTTCTTTGATTAAATAGAAAGCTAAGCAGAGGAATCAAATCTAAAACCTTCAAACTAGTCTGACAATTTGGACAATGTGATGAGGGATAGACAATTGATTCTCCCTTAGGTAAGCGATAGATGACTACATTTAAAAAGCTTCCAATTATCAAACCAAAGATAAATATTGTAACTGCTATAAACATAAATTTCACCCAATTTCATTCTTTAACTTATGATTTATACTGATTCCCATTCCAAACAAAACCCAGAATACTGGAGCTACTGAAACTACACTATCATTAAATAGTCCTGCTATCAGATAAGCTACAATTCCTACAAAGATTGCTACACCTACTTGCTGATAAAAGTTATTAAAATTACTTTTCCAATAAAGTTTGATAGATTCAATAATATACACTCCAAACATTGTTAATACTGCTAGTAATGATAGAACACCTGTATTAAGTGCTATCTGCAAGTACATATTATGAGGTTTGTCTACTATAATATTAGCTGTTCCGAAATTTAATAATTTTCCTACAGCATCCATTTGGGGAAAATAAAATGCATAAGTATCAGGTCCATAACCAGTAAATAGAGTATCCTTTAAAAGTGGAATAGATCTCGACCAAATATACCCTCGATGACTAGCAAACCCTTCATGATTTTTGAATCCCCATTTTTCTATTATTTCATCTCCAGTATATCCTCTTCCCAGAGCTCCCAAAAGTATAAATCTCTTTTCATCACTACTAATCATATTAAACTTCATCTCTTTATTACTATACTCAAAATTAAGTATATGATTATTAAAATTTAATTTAAACTTATAATCCTCATATCTATTATCTTGAAACTTTATCCGCCCAGTATTATCATCTATACTATAATTAATCAAATCACCTTTTTCATCCAGAAACGTTAATTCATAATTACTACTTAATCTTATATACAGCTGACTTTCTTCAGTAATTATAGATAGATTATCCTTATTAATAATTATATTCTTTAACTCACCTGAATCTCTTTTTATTTCTTTTTTAAAAGATAACACTTCTCTAACTAATCTTCCATCACTTCCATAATCCATTGCTATAAATACTACAAGAAAAGAAATAAATAAAATAAATACTGAATACCAATTTTTAATTAAAATATCTCTTGATAATAATAACAATAAAAGAAAAATAGAAAAAACAGCTGCTACCATTCCAGCTCGCGAAAGACAACCTAACCAATTAGAAAAAATCAACAAACTGCAAAAACCTAAAAGTAACCTGCTTTTTTGACTTTTAGCCAGAATATACATAGCGATCAACAAAGGTAATAACATTCCCATGTAGCTACCTACATAATTTGGATTATAGAGTGTAGAATAAATATAATCAAATCTAATGCTAACCTCATTACTAATTTTGGCTAAACTACTTGGAATAATCAAACCTTTTTTTATTACTAAATAAATAACATCAAATCCAAAATACTGAAAGATCCCTATTATTGATATAATAATAGCTGAAATAAGCAATGTTGCTAATAAAAATTTCAAATCTTTTTTATAATTAAC
>Ga0163224_100012_pt1 | contig 34010 bp, 25 predicted proteins | sample MSEWel2016_03_03_FD_113141 | JGI IMG/M metagenome (GOLD analysis project Ga0163224, IMG submission 113141) | Subsurface microbial communities from deep shales in West Virginia, USA - MSEEL Well Study Marcellus 5H_2016_03_03 ... | reverse complement strand
TTTTTGGTATATTCATTATTGCCTCCTTAATGAAAACACTTAGTTAATATTATGATATACAAATTTAGTAGATGTGTCAATACTAGATTGAAGATTTACCATATTTACCAGATGATAAATCTAAACTTTAATATCTACCTATTATAAAAATATGTATTTTCACTAATAATTCTACCAAATCGATTAGTAAGTATATCTTTAAATTTATAACTTAAAGCTAGTCTCCATAATTTTAATTTAAAAATAGTAATCGATTTATCTCTTCTTTTATAATCAAGGGACATATTCTTCATTATAATATTATTCAAGCTATCTGGTATATCTTGATTTAAGGTAGTGACAGCTTCTAAATCATCTTCAATTATTCTATCTAAAGCCTCGTCTGGTATCTGATTACTAAAATAATAATACAAAATGGCTGATAAGCTGTATATATCAGAATATGGTCCTTGCTTACTTCTCTCTGAATAGAATTCTATTGGAGAAAATCCAGGTGTTAAGAGTATCTTCTTAACATCATTCTCTTTATAATTAACTGCTGAGCCAAAATCAATCAATACTGGCTTATCCTGATAAATAATTATATTACTAGGTTTAATATCTCTATGAATATAATTTTTTTGATGTATCTTATTAATAGCTGTTAATAATGGAGAAAATATATCCTTGAAGAATTGATCGAAATCTCCTTTTTCTTCTAGATACTTATCTAAAGTTAGTCCCTCATAATATTCTATTACTATATAAGCTGTATTGTTCTCTTTAAAATATTCATAACATTTTGCTATATAATCATCTTCTAGTTCTTTCATTACTTCTGCTTCACCTAAGAAACTGGATTTTTCTTTAGAAAATTTATCTTTATATAAATTATTCTTACATACAACTCTCTTAGCATCTAGATCTCTTAATACCTGATTAACTGGATAAAATTCCTTGATAATCACCTTAGTATTACTCTCTAAATTAATCGCTAAGTATACAATAGATAAATTGCTTTTATTAATCATATTCTTAATTTGATATTTATTATTAAGTACTGTATTTTTAGGAAGAACAAGATAATCTACATCTATATATTCATTCTCCATATCTATTTTCTCCCACCTTAAAAGAAAAATAAGAATTTCTTATTCTTTTCTTTAGTTTTTTTAATCTTCCCATCTACTCTTGCACTATCCTCATTTTGATTTAAATTAACGTACATCTCATAGGCCTTTTCATAAATATCTAATGCATCTTTATACTCTTTATCATCAAATAAACTATCTCCTTTCTCTTCAATCTTCTTTACTTTAGCAATCTCTTCATTAAGCTTAATTATCCCTTTTATTTCATCAATTACTTTTGAAACTCTTCTAGAATCATCAGCTTTATTTATATCTGAATACTGTTGGAATATACTTTCATAATCCGATAATGCTTCTTCATATTTATCTCTATTAAACTTTAAATTAGCTTCATCTTCCGCTTTTTTGATTTGAGCATAAATTTTTGCTATCTCTACTTCATCTATCTTCTTATCAACTCTTTGAACCCTATCTTTTAAGCCTAAATCTGAATATATAACCTTTGCCTCCATATATTTAAGGCTTGCATTCTTAAAATCATTCTTTAAAAAGAGTTCATTACCTGCTTCTTCAGTCTTTTGAGCCTGAGCTACCTTTTTATTGCGTGATTTCAATTTATCGGTATTGTTCATCTTACTCTTTATCCCATCTATTCTTTTAGATAATTCATTCTTTTGATATATAGCTAGGGCAAAATTATACTTCTCTTCAGCTACAGAGAAGTTGTTTGCTTTAAGGAACATATCCCCTTCTTCTTCATAAGCTATAGCTTGTAATATATTCTCTGTCTTAACTATACTATCTTCTACACCAGTAAAATCATAATCTCTGACCTTTAAATAATTTAATTTTGCTTCATTGTATTTTGATAATGCTTCCTTGTAATTAGCTGAATCAAAATAATTTTTAGCCCTTTTTTCTAAGTCACTAGCCTTAAGCAAGATCTCTGTGTCCTCTATCTTTTTAGCAACAGCCTCTTCTTTTTCTTTTTTAAGGAGAGTTTTATAAACTTCTTTGGCCTCTTTATATCTTTTAATTGCTTCACCATATTCCCCTTGCTTATATAACTCATCTCCTTGGCCTTCTTTTTTGAGGCTATTATTAAGTTGTTTTAAGTTAAAGGACTTTTGGGCTTTCATCCTCTTTACTGTAACTAGATGTTCTGCCTGCTTTCGCTTTATCTTAGTAAAGAGAGCAAAACCACCCACAAAAACAAGGATTGGAATCATTATTACAGCTATCTTCTTAATCATCGATGGCTTTTTAGATACAGTCTCTTTAAATATCTGTTTAATTGATATAGCAACCATAGAATAATTATCTAAACTGCCATTTCCCTTTTCAAGTATAACATCCTGTAAATTCTCTACAAACTCTTTTCCTTTCATCGATTCCTTTAAAATATCGGTTAACTCTTCTTCTGTTATATTCTCCCAAAAACCTGAAGTAGCTAGTAATAATAAATCATCATCCTTTAATTCGCATTTCTTTGCTACATATGGTTTTACCTTCTTAGATTTTCCTAAGTATTGGGTCAGGTTGTTTCTCTCTTTGTGTTGATTTAACTGCCTCTGTTCAAGATCACCTACCTCTAACATCATCTGAGCTATACTATGGTCTTTGGATTTAAAGTTTATCCTTTCTTTTCTAAAATGATATACCCTAGTGTTACCTACATTGGCCCAAATTATCGACTTATAATCAGTTATAATCACTAATATTGTAGCCTTTAATTTAATCAGTTTACTTTCATGAAGTAAGACTTCATTTGCCCTTCTTATGTACTTCTTTAAATCCCTTCGTTTCATAGAAGGTTTTTCTGTAAAGCTATTGATGATACTAGCAACAGCAATCTCTGAACTCAATTTGTCATTATCTGAGTCTAATCCATCTGCTAAGACCCAGCATGCCATTTCATCAAGTTCAACATAGGCAAAATAATCTCTATTATTTTTAAAGTTACCTGATTCTGTTATAAAGTCTGTTATAAACTCACTATTCTCTTTTCTCACTTTGATTTCCTCCTAATAATTTTACTCATTAATTCATCTTAAATTATGGGTCAATTCCATAATTATTGATTAAATTACTATTAATTACAGCAGATAAGCAAAAATGTATTTTTTCTTTACTACCCTTTAACTAAATCTTGACCTGGATCGGTAATCTTTATCATCCCTGCATAGGCACACGTCAATTTGGAGCTTTCTAATAAGGCAGGCTTTCCTGCTATCTTTACATCCATCTTTCCATTCATCCATGGTCCAGCTATACTTGGTATACAAGGCATCGGCTTTAAATGTCCATGGTGTGCTGCTGTAGCTGCTGCTACTGTGGGATTAGCCATACTCTTACATTTACCAAAAGGGGCTATGTTAGCCATCGGTTTATTGTCCATAATAGTCGCCATTAGCTTACCTTGAGCTTTAATATTATGACCTGCTACCACAGTTAAACTACCTTCTTTATCACCTTGATTACACTTTAACTTGGCCCCTGAACAGACATATAATTTACTACCTGTCTTTGCTGAGACAGAAGTAGCCGAGATGCTGATATCCTCTGGTTTTTCAATCTTGTTAGCAGTTGAACTACTTTTTTGAGCAGCAACTGCACTATTACTCGTCCAACTCTTATCAGAATCCTTAGCCTCATCCTCTTCTTCCTCACTACTAGCCTCTTTGCTCTCTTGCTCTGCCTTCTCTTGAGGAAAGACTATCCTCTCCCCTGCATAAATCCAAAGGAAATCATCTTTGATTCTCTCTTCTTCTTTCAAAAATTTATTCTCTTCTAGCCCTAATACTTCACCTTTATCAGCTTCTTCTCCATCACTTCTTCTAATTATCTTGCCACCTTCTAGATAATAAGGTGCTTGATTTGCAATCCAGAGACCATAGTCACCTTCTTGGAAACCAAGAATCGATAAGGTTTCAGTTCTGTTATCCTCTTCTAAATAGGTTATATAGAGATTACCTTGTGCATCTTTAGTATACTTTCTACCTGCTTTATCTTGATAGCCTTTAATCTCTATACTATCTTTACCATGTCCGTACACTTTAGTTCCTACTGATAAATTTTTTGCTTCTTCTTCACTAAAGGTACTACCATCTTCTTTCTCTAGCTCTGTCCAACGAGTTCCATCTCCAAAAAAGGAAACTGCTAAATCCCATAAAGTATCTCCCTCACCTAGTGTCGAAACCCAACGCTTATCATCATCTCCTTCTATAATTGGAGTTAACTTTTGAGCTTTAATATAATCTTGATCTATCTTGACTTTTCCCCTACCATTAGATATAACTTCATCTACATTTATATTATCAAGATTTATTCCTTCAGGATTCAACTCTCCCTCAAATCTTGCCCCTAAAATGACCTCTCCCTTATCAGGTACATTTATTCCATAATCTCCATCACTGAACTCTTTTATAACTAAGTAATTATATTCTTTATGACCTATATAATGATATTCTATTTTTAAAGAAGGATATACCTTAATATCCATATTACCTATGATGGAATTAGGATTACCTTTCTTAGAGAAACCAAAGTCATAAGTATAAGTCAATTCTAAGGTTCTCCCATCATCCATTTTAATCGTTTCTCGGTAGTTTAACTGATTTGAATTTTTATTAAAGACTTTACTTATCATTGAACTTATCTGCCAGAACCAATTTTCATTTCTCTTCTTCCCTTTTTCAATTCTAGTTAGTGAAGCTCCAATTTCTTCATCATTTATTATTATCTTCCCATTTGGATTACTAACTTTTTGTTCAGATTCTTCAACATTCTTATTTTTCTTCTTTGTGTAACTATAAGAATGATTAGTTCCTACCCAGAATTCAAATTTGTCCTGTGTTCCTTCTGGGATATCATTTTTATTTTCACTTCCATAAAAGATACTATTATTTGGGATATATTCTTCGTATGGGAATTTAACATCTTTAATATCATTTGCATTTGAACCTAAAATAAATCTCCCCAGCAAATTACCAAATAAATAGACCGAAGTTGAAGAAGCAGCTGAAGAACTTGCCATATATAAAATCAAATAATCCCCTCGTGGTGAGATTCCCACTTTATATGGTCCTTTATTATGCTCATTATTATATTTTATAACTTCTTCTATAGATATAAAATCACCTATATAGTCTTGATTAGGTTTTAACCTACCTCTACGTTTCTCTAATTTTACAACCCCTTTTTCTTTAGCTACTTCACTTAATTTAATCTTTTTAACTCTAAATAAATCACAATCTATAGTACCTCCAAAAGTTCTATCTCCAAAAACAATCGAATTTTTTGATGTTAAATATGTATTTTTAGTATTATCATATATATCAGATAATTTTTCTATCAATAATTCTACGTAATCTACTCTTGTTTTATCAGATTTATAAGGATAACCTATAGTTATTTGCCTTGCTTTAACTTCTCCGTCTTTCCTTTTCTTTTCTCCTTCATAAATAATCATAGCATATTTCTCTTTTTTAGGAGAACTTAATGATGTTTTATTAGATTTATTATCTTCTAAATCCTTTATATATTCTTCTAACTCTCGCTTACCTTCCTCATCAAAATAAGCAAGAAAATCTGAAATACTCTCTATCTTTGCTCCATTATCCAACATATTTTGCACTAAAGCACTAATATCATCTATATCTCCATGCAATTTTATTAAACCTTCAAATTTAGTCTCTCTTTTTTCAGTAAATATTAGGTCTTTTCGCAAAAAATTTAATTGTGTTGCCAAAACTCCAGCTTGTGCAACCTGTCTTGTAACATAGTTTCCTTCTTTTGTATTTACGGCTAAATGAGCAAAAAGCTCCGTAACAGATGAACCTTTTCTAGGTTTAACATTTTTACGTTTAATTTTGTTTTCAAATTTACCAAAAAGTTGAACATTCCCCCACTGTACTGCCCCTTCACCTATTACAATCTTAGTTCCATATCCTATTCCTGGTCCATCAATCTTTTCTTCTTTAACGACTTTTATTCCATTATCTCCGATATTTTGCATATCATAAACTGTATATGCTTTATCTGCTCCAAATATTTTAGAGATTATACTATATCTATTTTTTAATTTTTCTAGAAAATCTCCAAAAGTATCTTCTAACTCCTTACCTAGATCTATTTCCATATTTTTAACGTCAGCTAAACTAGTCTTTAATACTTGATCTAGCTGTTGATAATACTTGTTATATACTTGTTCAAAATTTTCAGTATAATCTTTATTAATTTCTTGTCGTTCTATTGATTTCTGACTATCATCTTTTATATCTAGCAACTCCTTTATTGCCTTATCACAACCAGAAAAAATGGTGTCATTTACCTTCTCCTTGATTAAATCAGATACGGCTCCTGCAACAAATATCCAGAATAATCCTTGTATAGCTTTAAGCAAATCCATTGTTTCTTTTCCTATTGCTTTACTATATTTTTTTACTTGCTTAAAAAATCCATCCTTAGCTTTTATGTTAGGATTTGATACCAAGATTGCTTCATGTAATATATACAATCCTTTGACCATAGTCATCTCCATTATCTCTGCGGCAAAAGCATTTAAAATATTATTCTTTTTAACTATATACACCATATACAATAAATGCCTATTAGTAAGACCATTCTGACCATAACGATATCCAAATGTCCAAATTGCTTCATTAAGTGCTGGTCCATATTTAGCAAAGAAATCTCCTAAACTAAACCCTTCCTCTAAGTCTCCTACTATATCCCTTTTAATCTCTTCTATTCCTGCATTTGCACTTTTGACCATAATACCAGGTATAGTAATATCATCCTTAGTTATTTTTCCCTCAATCCCATTAAAAAGTCTTCTGGCTTTCTCCAAAGCACTTGCAAAAGTCAGTCCTGTATCCCCTAATTCATAGGTACTATTTATAGCATGCTTTCTTGCCTTAGCATCTACTTCATCTTTGCTGGTCTCTATTTCTCCTATTACTCTGTTTACATCTGCTGTTACTCTTTTATTGTATTGCTTTATTGGCTCTAATTTATCTCCTATCATTTCTCTCTTAGGTGGAATATATGGTGCTACTATTGTTCCATCTATTTGACCTTTTACCTTGTAAATAATATTTCCATTATCATATTCATAAGTACCTTCCTTGCCTGGTATTGGTGGCACATCAATATCAAGAACTCCCATTTAATTTAACCTCCTTATTTATTTTTATAAACTTTGATATTATCATATTTATATTCTATAGATCCATTTGTTATTTCGCCCTCTCCTCCAACTAGTTTTATTTTCTCTCCTTTTTTATTATAATAATACTTTTGCCAAAATCTCACTTCACCATCTTCAGATAAATCTTTTTTCTCAATTAAATTTCCATTCTTATCATAAATTCGAACAGACCTACCTGATGGAATAATACGAGTATTTGACTTCTTCTTCTCTCCATTGTCATACCATTCATAGGACTCCCAATCTTCTACTTCTTCTTTTCCATTTTGCTTTTCATGATAAATTAGATTTCCACTATCATCATATTTCCATATCCAATCAGCAGTTTTTTCTCCCTTTTCTATCACTATATATCTAGTTTTATTTCCTTGTTCATTATATTCCCACTTTTGTATCAATATATCTTTAGTATTTTTATTTATTCTCTTTTCCTCAATCAAATTATTATGTTCATCATACTTAGATTCAAATATCATATTCTCTTTAGCATTACCTACTGGTAAAACTTTTTTTTCTCTTCCTTTTTTATCATAAATATATTTATTGTTATATTCCAACTCACCATTAACATATGATTTATAATTTATTTTAAATCCATCACCATCAAACTTCCTTATTATCTTCTTCTCTTCCTGACCTTGAACTATCTTAACATAATAAATTTCTTCCCCAGCGTCATTATATTTCCACTTCTCAACTTTAAACTCTTTCCCATCCTTATTAATACCCTTATATAATATCTTTCTTCCTTCATCATCATAATCATAGATTCTTCTCCAGATTATATCTCCACTTTTATTCAAAGAAAGCTCTTCTACGACCTTATCTTGATTATTGTATTTATATTTGTAATGTCCATCACTAGCAAAATGTTTTGACTTATCTATTATCTGATGATCTATTACTCTACTTTGCTCATCAAATTTTCTAATATCTCTTTTCTCTATACGTCCCATTCGCAAATCTAAAACATATTCATCTACTACATTTCCTTGTTTATCATACTTCCAAGTATGCTTGATGATTGTCTTTCCATCTTGTGTCGTTAACATCTTGGTCTTTCTACCATACTTATCATAGTCATAGGTAGTCTTACCCCAAAGACTATCATCGGCTCTTTTCTTGACTGCTTCTACTAATACTCTCTGCTCAGTAGTTTCTCTCATACAAGCTGTTAAAGTTAGTACTGAGATAAATATTAGTAAGATTAATAACTTATTTCTTCTTTTCATATTTTGCTATCATCTCCTTTTTAGTTAATATTGATATTAAACTTTATCGCTTGAATATGGATGTATACAACATAAATCCCTCCTTTTACTTCACCACAAGCTAAAGCATGTGGCTTAAATTTTATTTAAATGAAGATAAATAAAGGGTCAGCATTGTAACTTCTTATTTATTTTCACTTGGCTTTACTTTTCACTATTATCTATTATCTATACTCTATTATCTGCCCTTTGCTCTTGCACTTTTGACCATAATACCAGGTATAGTAATATCATCCTTAGTTATTTTTCCCTCAATCCCATTAAAAAGTCTTCTGGCTTTCTCCAAAGCACTTGCAAAAGTCAGTCCTGTATCACCTAATTCATAGGTACTATTTATAGCATGCTTTCTTGCCTTAGCATCTACTTCATCTTTGCTGGTCTCTATTTCTGCTATTACTCTGTTTACATCTGCTGTTATTCTTGCTTTATAAACTTTATTTGTTTCTTCTGGATCTCTCTTTGGCGGAATATATAGTGCTACTATTGTTCTTTTATCGGACCCTTTAGGTTTGTAAACAAGATTCCCTCCTTTATATTCATAAGTGCCTTCTTTAGAAGGAATCGGTGGAATATTGATGTTTGAAAATCCCATTTAATTTAACCTCCTTATTTATTTTTATAAACTTTGATATTATCATATTTATACTCTATATACCCATTTGTTACTTCTTTCCTTCCCCAAACCTCTTTAACTTTTTCATTATTGTCATTATAGTAATATTTTTCCCAATATTCTATTTCGCTCTCATCTTCAGATAATTCCTTTGATTCAATTAAATTCCCATCTTTATCAAACTCTAAAACAGACCTACCTGATGGAATAATACGTGTATTAGACATCTTCTTCTGTCCATTATCATGCCACTCATAGGACTGCCAATCTTCTACTTTTCCTTTCCCATTCTTTTCTTCATGATAGATTAGATTTCCATTATTATCATATTTCCATATCCAATCAAAATCCAATTTTCCGTTTTCCAGCCCCCAATACCTTAATTTATTTCCATCTCTCTCATACTCCCATCTTTGTATTGAAACTCTATTATTCTTTTTATAAATTCTTTTCTCTTCTATTTTGTTACCTTTCTTATCATATTTACAATATCCTATCCAATTAATATTTCCATCTTTATTTCTACTAATTTTTTTATTTTATTTCCTCTATTATCTAACCTGTATTCATAATGATATTTAATTTTTCCATCCCTATATTCCTTATATAAAACTTCATTTCCTTGTTCATCAAATTGATCTATAATCTTCTTTTCTTCCTTTCCTTGAACTATCTTAACATAATACGTTTCCTTTCCAGCATCATTATATTTCCACTTCTCAACTTTAAACTCTTCACCATCCTTATTAATCCCCTTATATAATATCTTTCTTCCTTCATCATCATAATCATAGATTGTTCTCCAGATTATATCTCCACTTTTATTTAAAGAAAGCTCTTCTACGACCTTATCTTGATTATTGTATTTATATTTGTAATGTCCATCACTAGCAAAATGTTTTGATTTATCTATTATCTGATGCTCTATTACTCTACTTTTATCATCAAATTTTCTAATATCTCTTATCTCTATACGACCCATTCGCAAATCTAAGACATATTCATCTACTACATTTCCTTGCTTGTCATATTCCCAAGTATGCTTGATAATTATCTTACCATCTTGTGTCGTTAACATCTTGGTCTTTCTACCATACTTATCATAGTCATAGGTAGTCTTACCCCAAAGACTATCATCAGATTTTCTCTTGACTGCTTCTACTAATACTCTCTGCTCAACTTTTTCTCTCATACAAGCTGTTAAAGTTAATACTGAGATAAGTATTAGTAAGATTAATAACTTATTTCTTCTTTTCATATTTTGCTATCAGCTCCTTTTACTACTCTTTTCTTTTTCTTCTCATAACTAATCTCCAGATAAATCTACAAATAAAAAATAATATAACTAATATAATTAATCCTACAACTGTTAAAAAAATCTTAGCTCTTTTAATAGACCGTTCATAAACTAATTGCTGAGAATTATGATAAGATTTAGTATACTCTTCTTCTAATTCTTTAATCTCTTTTTCATCTCCGTCACCAAAGTAGGGTAAATAACGCACTCCTTTTTCATCTATTCCCACTCTTTTTAGATAAAAAACCCCTTCCTGTTGATTATAATAAACTTCATGGGTATAACCTAACTCCTTGTAATTAGCTCCACATATAATAAACAATACGATTACTATTACTAATATTAGTAATAAACTATTATACCTTTTCATAAGTTAAATCATCTCCTAATTTATAGATTAAATAATACTAAATTATTAAGTAAAATTTATTTAACTATAACTTTTAATTCTATAAAATCATCTCCTTGTCATTAATATTAAAATGGACATCAAACAAACTTTCTCTTAATTAACTTCATCCCACAAGCAACGATACTCAAAATAACTATTATCCCCAAACCTATTAACAACTTAGAAAAAACCCAAGTTGTTATTGTAGTAAACAAACTCACTCCCCATATCACCATTGAGATAACTGTTCCTAAAATTATAAATGGCAATAAGCGCCCATTACTATACCCCTTGACAAATATCTCTAAAGCAATTAAAGCTATTCCTAAAAGCATTAAAATAATATACATACTTGCTTCCTCCTAATATAGTTTTTAATAATTTAATATCTAATGATAATTTTGTTAATATAAATAGGGCAGAGCTAACTCTGCCCTATTTATTCTTTTACTTATTCTTCTCTAAGGCAATAATTGTAGCATTATCTTGATTAATTATCTCCTTTGCCAATACATTCTCTAAAACCAGTTCAGCTGTTTTCATGGGATGTACTTTCTTTGCTAAAGCCACTTCTAAATCAATCCTTGTTAAATTTTTATATATCCCATCACTACACAAGATAATCTTATCCTTCTTTTGTAGCTCTATAGGTGCTACACTATAATCAATTTCATGAAAATCTTCATAACCTAAATAACTTGTCAGTCTATCCCTTTTAACATGATTGAAGGCTTCTTGGCGACTGATTTCTCCAGCTTTATATGCCTTTTTTAGTCTATTGGCATAGATATGGTCCTCATTTAACAAATGTAACTCATTATCCCTATATAAATAGATATGGCTATCACCAACAGATATCCAATAAAGTATATTATCTTTTATCACTGCTGCCACCAGGGTTGTCCCTAAATTTTTACCCTGGGCAACTTCTAATACTTTACTATTACTTATATAAGTAGTATTAATCAAAAACTTATTGATTGATTTAATATTATACATTTGTGAAAACTCTTGTAAAAAAGTCTCTGTTACCAAATTACTTGCTTTCTTTCCAGAGGATAGACCTCCCATCCCATCTGCTAATACTGCTAAAATCCCATTTTCATTTTTAATAGTAGAAAAAGAATCTTCTTGATTTCTTCTACTACCTATATCTTGAGCATTACCTATTAATATCTCTGCTTTTTTTACATAACTACCTACAAAAAATCTAACTATTACTAATGTAGTATTCGTAAATAACATATAGAAAAGTTTAAATAAACTTTTAAAAAGCATTTTTTTCTCCTTTTTTAATTAATTTGATACCTTATATTTTATAGTTCATTCTCCCATTCAAAGTGTTGACCACATAATGGAATAAAGATAAACTTACTTTCTCCCATCTCAATTATGTCATAAGGTGAAAGCTCTGTAGGAGAATAAATAGCCTCTTGATTGACATAAATTATCCCTGTAGTTTCAGCCCCTGGTATTATAACAAAGTTTCTTTGTTTAGGGTTATAACTTATCACCGCATGATTTCTGCGTGATATAGCATTATCACCATTAATATGTATATGCATCTCCTCGGCACGGCCTATAAAGTTCTTCTCACTTACAATTTTATAATCTTTACCTCTCTCTACACCCTCTATACAGACTAACCAACCTACTACTGGGTTGATCCCATCTTGCTCATCCCAATAAGCTAAGGTCTTAGCTCCATTATCATTAGTATCTGAAACTGTAAAAGACTTTTCTCTTTTTTGTTTCTGTTTAGGTTGAGAGCTTTGATTATTCTCTAAAGCCACCTCGTCACAATAAGGGCACTCCTTATATTTTTTTGGATTATATAAATGACCATTTGGACATCTTTCCATCTTCATTTTAAATTCCTCCTAATCTTTATTGAACATATAATTTAGTATTTGCTATATATATAATATCTCCTGAATATAACTGATAAGGCCTTCCTTCAGCCACTTTAAATTTCTTATTATTACCTCTTCTTCTTATCCCACTTCCATTTGATGAACCTATATCCTCGAAGTACCATTTATCACCTGATTTATTGATTACTCCATGCTGTCTGCTGATAAGAGAAGAATAGATGGCATCTGATAAATCAATATCAACTTCATTAACTTTAGTCTTCTTACCTATCAACATAGAAACTTGATTATAAATCTCCCAATTATTTATAATATTCTCTTCTTCATCCTTTAATAGTAGCCTAGTAATCTTAGACTCTTTAACTTCAGCTTTCTTTCCCTTTCTTCTCTTCCAAAGTGAAAAGACAAACAAAACTAGTCCCAAAATACCATCACTTATCCATAATATTCTAGAACTCTTATAAATAAAATTTAGATAGACTATACTTGACAAACCAATTATTAGAATAAGCCCATTAAGTATCTTTAAAACTTTAGTTCCCCGCTTACTGTCACTAGTTGTATGTTTTCTAATCTTTCTTTTTAAAATAAACTTTCTAATATGTTTAGGAAGATTTATTAGATTAAATAATCTAGAAAAAAAGTTTGAAATATTCCCCATAAAAACTCCCTCCTAACCTTTTTTATTATTAACACCAAAGTACTGTTTAAATAAGTCATCAGTATTAAATCGATCTTTGCTAGATTCATCTTTCTTGATCTTCTCTTTTGTTTTGGGATTAAAACCAAAAAAATTAGCAAACTCTTTTTCAAAATCTTGAAAATCACCCTGGCTAAATCCATTTGGCCTTCTTTGCTTAGTCTGTTGTCTATTCTCTCTTTTATTGTTTTGCTTAGGCTGATTAGCCAGTTTTTGATCATATTTTCTTCTACTCTGCTCATCCTTTAATACTTCATATGCTTTAGTAATTTTTTTGAACTTCTCTTCGGCACTCTTATCACCTGAATTTCTATCTGGATGATATTTTAAAGCCAACTTCTTATAGGCCTTCTTTATCTTAGCAGAATTATCATTTTGCTTAACACCTAAAATCTCATAATAATTTGCCATTGAAAGTTAGATCACTCCTTTAATCAACTATTATCTTACTCCTTCTTTTTGGAACACTTCTCTTATTCTCCCTTGAATCAGCCAAACTTTTGATTATCCTCTTCATATAAGTATATATCTCAAAATTTGTATATTCCTCTTCTACTATCTCTAATTTCTTACTAATATAACTTATCATCAACCCCCTATCAATAGCCCTTGAATTTAAGCACTCCATCGAAAAGGCAAGATCTAAATAACTATCATCAGCCTTTTTTAATATTTGATTAGCAAATTCTTTAATTATTAAAGGATGCAATGTATAATTATCATAATTAGAATATTTTACATTGATAATATTGATAGTATTATATTCAGTATCAAAATCTAAGAAATTATTATAATTTGCTCTTAGCTTTGCCCCTTCTCTAAGCTTAAACCTCCCTAACTCAAACTCATCTGCTGCTAACTTTATATTATCATCTAAAAAGATCTTACTTTTATATTCTTTAAAATCAGCAGTCTCTTCTAATCCAAAACATTTAAGTTTAATTACAATCTCTTTATTGGTATTGGAATAATTGATCTTATAATTATCCTCCATTATATATATAGCCTCTTTAAACTTGATAATTCCACTATTGATACAGATATAATCATCCTCTATAAAGATATCAGAACCTGAAATTATCCCCTCAGAATAGCCATCATAATATAGTTTTAAAAAATTCCTAGGATAATCTCTTAAATTTTGGAGCATCTCCTTTTTTAAAATATTGCCTTTTTTAAAATATGGGAATTTATTAGTAAACAATTCTCTCCTCCCTCCTTGACTGGCATTAAATTATTTTAATCCATCAAAAAAGTCTAAATTCGATAAATCATCCTCAAAAGTGAAATATCTCTTCTCACCAATATATAACTGTTCTTCTCTACGGCAGATTGGCAATACAAAAAAGCCCCAATTATCATCATCAGTAAATAAGAAGAACTTAACTTCACCATTTCTAATTGTATCAGTATCCTCTTGAGATATCTTACCTTGGTACTCTCTAACTATCTCTTCAACTACTATAGCTTGATAATTAGCTAAATTGTTCTCGTATATATACTCCTTTTTTAGTACACCTTCTTCACTCTTTAGATAAAACTTTATCTCCTCTGTACTTACTGGTTTGGAGATATTACCTTTGGCTTGACTTATCCTCTCTTGGGTGTCAATAATTATCTTCTCTTTACCAGTAAAAGTAATAGAACTGATAGAGTATGGTAAGATTGGAGCTTCATTCTCTATATTAAATTCAATATCACCTACCTTTTTAGATTTCATATACCTAATTACTCCTCTTAAGCAAGAGAGCTTAAGGTCTAAAGAGTTTTCATCATCCTTCTGCTTCTGTTTAAACTCTATACTGCGACCTGGTACAAACTCTTTTAATGCTTCTTTAAATATATCTATCTTACAGGATTGGCCTGTTAATTTGATGATAGAATAATCCATCAGCTCTCTACTTTCATAGAACTTTTCTAAAAACTTTCTAACTATTTCATAAATATCAGCTTTGATTAGTTTAGTGATCTCTTTAATATTAAAGACTACATCTGGAAATCTAGTTACCGTTTCTAATACTCCATCTGTACATATTGAAAGGCTCCATTTATTTAAAGAAGTAATATGTAAGTCACTATCTCCCTCTGAAAAATCCGTTGAATCAAACTTATTTCTTAAGATATTTGTCTTCTTAAAGAATTCTTTTTTCATATTATCTGCTATTTCCCACAGAAAATAAAAATTATTCTTTACCTTCTGATATTCAAGCCCTGTTCTATTTTCATATTCCTTATATTTAGTTGGAATTATCTTTTCTACCTGCTGATAATGATCTTCTACTTTTCTATAAATTTCATTTACTCCCAGCTCATCAACATACCTAAAGAGATCAACACTAGGAATATCTATTAATTCATCTATATCTATAATCTCTCCATCATTTTGATAATAGTTTGCAAAAACTATCTTCATAAATTGCAGAATCCGATAGGTTATATTATTTCCACCAAAATTGGTATCTCCATTTTCAAACCCTGTTCTGATATCAACTCTATAGGAGATATCCCCTTCTTCAATTCTAAAACTGCAAGATGATAAATCTGTAGTACCACCTCCACAATCTATAACCAATGCCTTATACTCTTCACCATCATAGAAGGTATTATTATCTATCTGCTTAGCAATTGTATTATAGAGAACAGATATCCCTTCATCTAAAACATCTTTAATCTCTAAAGCATAGTCTGGAATTATCTCTTGGAACATTGTTATAAATTGTGATTTTAACTTTACTGGACTGGATATGTGTATATTCTTGAATTTACACTTAAACTGATGTTCAGAGTTCTTGATAATATAATTAATATAGGCTTTGATGATCTCTCCTCTTGTGATTTTTGCTATATTTCCCACCTCATCATAAATCTCTTCTTCCTGTTGATAAGTATTTACCCACCTTTTTATACTTTGAAAGACACTGGCATTACTTGTATAATCATTCTTCTTCATCCGATACTTTGCTTCATGACCAAATAAAAACTTGATATCATCTTCATCTGAACAGTCTAAGACATAGACCACAGTAGGAGTCATTTCAACCCATTTCTCCTCCTTAGTCGTAACATAGGGGAATTTAACAAAATTAATCTCATTGATCTTGATCTTTTTATTCAAAATATCATTATGCGAAGGATTTGAAACATAATTCTTATCTAAATAAGCACCTGCTGTAGTATTGGAGGTTCCAAAATCTATACATAAGACCTCTTTAGTCTCCTCTAAATTCTCTATCTTAAAATCAATTATTGGTATTTTATAGTATTCAAGGTTCATCGGAGGTAATTTATTATCAGCATAATAGCTTTTATATAGATACTCAGAATAACTTTTTTTAAAGAAAAGTAAACTATAATTTTTATTCTTTAATCCTCCCAGCCTCAGATTCTCTTTATTAGCGACCAAATAATATTTATTTGTACTATTTTTATCCTTCTTTAAATTAAAGATTCCACATAGATAATTTCTCCCATTAACCAAAAGTACATTTGATTCTTCTATTTCATTTTCAATAATCACCTTATACATATCTTCTTTATTTATACCTATCTCTTCATAAATAGTTATCTTAGCAGGAATCTTAATCTTATCCAAAGTCTTTAATTCTGTGACTAAATTATCATTTAATATTCCTTGTATAGTCTCAAAACCCTCAGCCTTGAGCTCATCTATTAGATAAGACTCCTCTGCTCCTCGATACTTAAGTATTGCAGTAATCAATTTCTTTCTATCATAAAAGTCTTGATAAGCCTTAACAATTTTATATTTTCGACAGATATCCCTTAATTTATGAGTAGACATCTCTGCCAATTCACTTTTTGTAAATCTTCTTTTCTTATCCTTAATCATCCCAGGATTCAACTTATAGGATCTCAATCATATCCCTCCCTCATTTAATATATCGAAATCTTCCCTATTTCCATTGTCTCTTCTACATCTATTACTCCAAAATGATACTCCCAATAAGCTGTCAATTTGAAATTTATGGGTAAGAATAGACTTTCAATAACCTTTAACTTCATCTGATTTTCCTTATTAGAACAGTCATTGATATATACAATAATTTCACTTATTCTTTCTTGATTTAAGTACACAATTGAGCCTTTAAAGATATTTTCTATAGTATCCTTTAAGTAATAGATATGATCTCCTGTAAGATAAAATTTATAAAAATTTCTAAGTAAGATATTCAGCTCATATAAACCAAAATGTCTGATTCCTATTTTAACTTCTTCTCCAAAATATCCAGCTTGAAGCTCACTATAAATAAACTTCTTATGATATTCTATCTTATCCATTCCTTGTTTAAGGTCTATTTGACCTAAAAAATGGATGATAATATCAAACAATACTTCCCTCAATTGTTGATATTCCCCATAATCAGGGTTAAAAAAATCTTTGAATATCTCTGAGAATCTATAGTAGGGATTAATCTCTATCTCACTATCTATACCCTTAAAATTAATATCCTCATCACTAAGTTCCATATAGGGTGAATAACTAGCTGCTAATTTGAAAGTAATATCTTTTAAATCCAGCCCTTCATTCTTAGCTGTTATTAATACATCCCAAATATAATCCATTTATACAACTACCCCTTTACAAATATAATCTGGAAAGTAGCTTTGAATCTCTGAAACTATGAAACTCAACAAATCATATTTAAGGTAGTCCTCTCTTTTACTAGAAAAATTTAATAGCATTGTTCTTTTGGAATTAGCCCTTCTAATCTCATCTTCTATAAAATGATTACAATCATAAGTAAAACTATCATCAGTCATCTCTTCTGATATCTGAATATCTTCCAAGACAAGGTGATTTATTCTTTGAAAAGAGTTGCAGATTCTGTTGATCTCTCCAACAGTCTTGATAACCTTAAAATTCTGCTGAAAGAGTTTATCCATAAAAGAGTCTTTTTTGGCATTAGACATCAATTCAAATTCTAGATTATAATTTTTAAACTTTCTCTCTTGAACAACTTTAAGTATCTCCCATGAGACTGAATTACTTTCATCACTAGTAATCACTAATTCTTCCTTTGTTCTTTTAATAGATAATATAGTATACTCAGCTGGTACAACTAAATACCCATTATCGAGATTCATATTCTCTAAATAGATTATATGGTCATAATTCACCTTATCTGCCGTCGCCATAGGAAAACCATCTGCTTTCTTATCAATTCTCTCTATATTCCACACAGGTATATAGTCTAAATAGACATCATCTCCAAACTCCTCTAAATTAACTTCTATATCTTCAATCTCTGTTAATTCCTCTATATCTGTATCATAATCAACAACCACTATGTCAAAAATCTTTCTGATATAAGGATTATTAATAGTTCTCCAGCTCAATGAATTTTCCAAAAATATTTGATATAACTTTTTTTCTACATTTAAATACTTCTGATTGTATCTTAATTCAACAGAGAGATTATACTCTCTTTCATCGCCGATAATAATCGCTGAAAAGATTCTATTCTCTTCTTTTAAGTTTTCTATCTCTTGATATCCCAATTTAAAGAATACCTGTTGTATAGTAATTTCTTCTCTGTTGTGCATTTTCTCTATAACTTCTTCCTTATTCAATCCTTTTCTATCACTATCGATTATTGGAAATAAGAAATCATTGACTAAGTCAATCTTATCTTTCTTTACAAGGGTAGTATATATATTATAATTTTTCTCTTTATTCTCTATTTCATCAAAGACTCTAGCTTCTAGGCTCTTATTCATCTCTTCTTGATAATCTACAAGATTTTCAAATACCTCTTCAATTATATTCTTTAATACCTTTCTCTGACTTAGTTGATCCATTGAATTTAATTTCTCTCTTATTATATCTTTCAAGTTACTTCCTCCTAATAGATCCTTCTAATTCTTAAGCTACATTAAATTAATCCCACTATTAGTTATCTCTATCTTCTTCCCACCAAAACTGAGTTCAGTCTTTGATTTATCCATTGCTACAGTCCCTTTTTTGCTCTTTAAATTAATTAGATCTTTACTCATCTCTATTGTATTCTCATCACTTAATAGTTTAATTGATTCTTCTTTCAATTCTACTAAGGATTTGTCATCTTTAGCTGAAATTAATATAGATTCGTTATTAATCTTGATCTTATAGCCTTCAGGAGTAATGATCAGCTTATCTGTTGGTTCATTCTCTATTTCTTCCTCTTTATCAGTTGAACTACTTTTTAAGGTAGCATGCTTTTCATTCTTAGCTTTAAAGTAGATATCCACTATATCACCAACCTCTGGTGCAAAATAAGCATTGGTATAGGGCTTATCTATTGGATAATAGTAAGCTGTACTTTCATCAAATTCATCTTCGATATCTATAAATTGTACTTGTGCAGTATGATTTTTCTCTATCTTTTTCACTTCTGCTCTAAAACTTCTTCCTTCTATCGGAATCTTTCTTCTTACTTTCTGTACATTTATCTCTTCAGCCCTTAGCAAAGTTAAATCTGAATATAAGATACCTTTATCAATATAAATCTTATTCTTGATTATTATCAGCTCTAAGGTATTATCCTCTTGATTGTTAACCTTATATTTAACCTTCTTGCCAACCTCAAATATCTTATCTGATCTAAAATGGGCATGGCGATTTACCTTATAATAATTAAACTTAACATTCTTTCTACCAGTCTTCTTTCTTTTAGCTCCTGCGATATTATTTAACTCTTTAGCTGGAGCATTGTGGGGACCAAGTTGAATATTGACAGTCTCTGAATCATCTTTGCTATCATCGACTACAACTATCTGATTTAGATAAGAGGCAAATCTCTTGATAAAATACCACTCTCTCTCTTTATATTGTAAGACCAGTGGATAATCTTCTGATACCAATTCTGTACTTCCTATTGAATTATCTGCAAAAACTAGATTAAATTCTGAATTTGCTTCTAATAATATATCAAAGGCTTGCTGATAAGTTGTTCCTAAGTTTTGATAAATCCTATTCTTTCTCCTTCTTTCTAACAAGATGCTATAAGAGACTGCTTCTAAGTTAAGGTAATAATCATAATTTTCATAACCAAAGCTATAAGCTTCTATGATCCCTTTAAATAAAACCTTACTATCATCATTATTATAGGTTATAACTAACTTAGGATCTTCTTTCTCTAAATATCTTTCATAACCTGACAAATTATCTTCACTGATAATCCCCTTAATACTGACTCTTGTATGATTATTGATAGATTTTTCTATCTCCATTTTATCTAAATTCTTAAACTCAAATGCATCAAATTTAATCTTATAATCTGCAGCATAAGTTATGGGAGCATTATCCTGTTGATTTTGATCTGTTGAACCCATCTTTTCACCCCTTTAAAGTATACTAATTCCATTACTATCAATCACTACATTCTTAGAACCAAACTTAAAGACTGTCTGTTGATTATTGATACTAAATTGTGCCTTTTCTTTTGTTCCACTAATCTCTTCTTTATTTATCTGTATTTGGCTATTAGTACTTACTAAATTGACTTCCTCTTCTTTAACTTGCAAGGCTGATTTATTATCTTTACCTGCAAATAATACCTGTTCATTATTTAATTTCATCTGATATCCTTCAGGAGTAAAGAGCAACTTATCGGTTGCTTCATTCTCTATCTCATCTTCCTTATCAATTGAGCTACTTTTGATAGTAGCATATTTTTCATTTTTACCTTTAAAATAGATATCTACTATATCACCAAGATCTGGTGCTAAATAGGCAGTAGCATAAAGTTTGTCTATTGGAAACCAGAAGGATGTACTTTCATCATATTCATCTTCTAAGTCTTTAAAGAGGACTTGAGCCTTATGTTTGTTATTTACCTGCTGTATCTCTGCCCTAAAAGAACGACCTTTAATCGCTCTTTCCCTTAATTCTTTCTCTAAGTTGATATCTTCTGGATTAACTAGAGTCAAATCAGAGTATAACATCCCCTTTTCCATATAAATTCTATTTTTGATTATTATTAACTGTAAAGTATGATTTTTCTCATTATTAACATTATATTTCACTTTTCTGCCTATATCAAATATATTTTCAGACCTAAAATGGGCATGTTTGTCTATCTTATAGTAATAGAATTGATTAAACCGCTCTCCTATCTTCTTCATCCTTCTTCCTCTAATATTATTTAACTTCTTAGCAGGAAGATTATGGGCACCTAGTTGAATATTTATCTTCTCAGAATCATCTTTGGTATCATCTACTATCAACAACTTATTTAAGTAAGAAGAGATCCTTTTAATAAAGTCCCATTCATTTTCTTTATATTGTAAGACTAGTGGATAATCCTCTGATACTAACTCTGTCCCACCAATTGAGCCATCTACACAGGCAATATTAAACTCTGGACTCTGATTCATCAGCTTTCCAAAAACTTGATTATAGGTCGTTCCTAAATTTTGATAGATACGATTGATTCTTTTCCGTTGTAATAAGACACTATAAGATAAAGCATGTATATTTAGATGATAGTCATAGCCACTATAGCCGATACTATAGTCCTCAATAATTCCTTTAAATAAAATCTTACTATCATCATTATCATAAGTTATGACTAGTTGAGGATCTTCTTTTTCCAAATATCTTTGATAATCTGCAAAATCATCTTCTCTAATCATCCCTTCAATCACTACCTTGCTATGGTCATAAATAGACCGTTGAAGCTCAAATTTCTTTAAGACTATAAATTCAAAGTTATCAAATTTGACTTGATGGGGTGTATAAGTCAATGGCACTTGGGTCTCTTCAACCTCTTGAGTCTTTTCCACAAGATTGATTCCATAGTCACCATTCTTAAATCCATCAATGATCAATTCATTCTCTTTATTGGCTCCATAGAGATAGATTAACTTATAATCATCTTCTAAGATGATATTATCGCCGAAATACTTATAACGAAGGGTTTTTCTTCTATCGCCGATATCAGCTTCTTCTCTATCCTTTTCATTATAAGTTCCTGAGATGTCTTGACCATCTACTTCAACAGCCCGTTTTAATTCAGTATGTTCACTTAAGATTTCAAAGCCAACACCTTGATTGGCTGGGAATTGGTATAGATCATCATCTTCCACTAGATAGTCACTATCATATTTGGCTAGGTAGCGATGTTGCTTTAAAGAACCATAGATACGATTAAGTGAAGGTTCTTGTAAGTCTATCTTTAACCTCTTCTCTTCATTAGTAAATTTCTCAGCTGAATAAGATCTATGATACTCCTTGACCTCTTCATCATCCTCCTGCTCTTTACCTAAGTTCAAGAAGACTCCTTCCCCGGTCAACTCCCACTTCCATAAATCCTTAACCTCAAGATACTTCATTCTCCTCTCTAACTGCTCTAAGACAGCCTGATCAAGTCGATAGACCTTATCATCATCTGTCAATAAATCGGGGTTTTCTTGGAAGAAGGTACACTCATACTTCAACTCATATTCACTAATCTTCTTCTGGAGATACATACTATGATGTAATCTATCTTTGATTATCTTGAGAAATTCCTTCCCAGTCCCTCGGCGAGAGAGCCTAAAGACCTCGGGTAAAATCTCTTTGTCTTTAGAGTTTAAGTCAACAATGATATCCTTAATGATTGAACGGAGATAATCAAAACTAACATTATTGGTAATATTACCAATTTTAGGTTGCTTAAAGAATCTATTTTTAGCTGATTTACCATTGGCTCCTTCTGCTAATAACATATATGGTTCAAACAAGTCAACTCTTGCTTCCAGTAATTTATCTAATTGCTCTTCTTCTAAGTTTTCTATCCGATTGATTAGCTCTTCATCTAATCCTCCACTGAAATTCTTTAAATTCTGGTCTACCAGATAGGTTGCCCCGATGTGTTTAAAGATTCTAGCAGGGATGTTGTCTGAGATGATGTAGTTAATGATGTTGTTCTTATTTGTAGCCTGATATTCTTTATATTTATCGATAAATCGCATCTTTCGTTCTATTATTCTAGGATTAAAATTCTCTTCTACTAGTTTCTCTACTTTTTCTTCTTCCAACTCTAATTTATCATTAAGTATCTCAGTTAATACTTTTTTTAGCTTTTCAGCTCTCAATTTTTGTCCAAACTCTTTTCTATACTCACTACTTATATTAGCATCTTTTATTACCCCTTTATCAATTAGCTCTACTAATATCACTTCCATACTATCATCATCATAAAAAATACTGTTCAAATAATATAGCAATCCTATTTTATAACCTAAAAATTCATTTCCTCTAAATTCTAGAAAGCTTTCTATACCTAAACTATTATAATTAATCACCTGATAATTCTGTATATATCCTTCTGACATAATTGCTGCATATTGACTAAAGGCACCACCTAATGAATATCCCTGCAAAGTATATTTATAGTCTTTTCCACTCTCTTCTACTTCCATTCGATATACTTTCTCTGCCCTATCAAACTCTGGATTAAGTAGTCCTGCTGCTATACATAGATTTGTTATTTTATCTTCTTTTTGCTTAGGAGTATAATTTATAATTACTTCTTTATTAGTATCATCTACATAAACTTCAGATTGAAACTCTTTTTCATCTGTTATCTTATCATCTAATCCTTTTATTATCTCTGAGGTATCTTGATTGATATCTATTCCGAATACACTCTCTAAGATTAAATCATATTTTTCACTCAACTTTTTCCACCTCCATAAACTATGTCTCTGCTTTATTAATGAGCTATAATATTATTAAAAGATTTACGCCTATTTTCTTTACTTGGCTCACTATATTTTCTTCCCACCGATACCTCTTCTTCTCTTATCTCATCACTTTGTGAGAATTCTTCTTTAGCTACTTTTAACTCTTCTAGAGTATGGTCATAAATTTTGTCTGCCTCATCCTTTAAGAATTTAGCCTTCTCTTTTGCTTCCTCAGAAACTCCATCTATTATTTTATTGGCTTTGTCTTTGCCCCAAAATACTACATTTGTTATAGCTGACATAAATTTTTCTGTATCCTCTTGTATATCTTCTTTTGTCTCTTCTACCTTCTTTTTATCTATCTCTTCCTCAATAACAGCATTTAGTAGTTCATATTCACCGCCAATTATAAAATCAGCTGGATTATATTTATATTCCATTTTAGATTTTGCTAATGGATTGAATCTAAATGTACCTGTTATCTCTTTCAAAAACCATAACTTTTCTTTCTCTGTCCTATCTTCTATCTCATAATAAGAACCTTCAAAGGATTCTTTACTATCTTTTAACTTTTCTAAAACTTTATTATAATGGTTAAAAGGAGAAACCTTCTTAGAGAAGAATTTGGGACCATAATCTCTAAATACCTCATCCATATCATCAAAAATTTCCTTTTCCATTATCTTTAAAAGTTCCTGATCGGGGTCTTTATCATCAAAATCATGAGAATAGTCAAATATAAATGGGTTTTCATGATTTGAGCTATATTTCATTGGATGCAATACAGCATTAATATAGTAATTTTTTTCGTTTTCTTTTGCCCTGCCTGCTGCATAGCTTTTTCCATATATTTTGTAATTCTGTATTGTACTTTTAAAGACACTTGCTATATATTCATCTCTTAATTCTGGTTTTTTATAATCTATATTTCCAACTTCATCTAAATATGGCATAAACAAATATTCATTTACTGTTTTAGCAACTTTATTCTCTTCTATCACTTGAGGTATTACTTTTGAAACTTTTATACTATTATCTGTAGAATAAATAAACTCAAGAGCCTTATATCTTCTCTTTTCATAACTCCTCTGTATATTCCCCAGTACTTGTAGTAAGTTAGCAAACATAACTCCCGACACAATCTCTTCTTGATCTTTTGAGCTTAATGGAACCTTACTAATATTATTAGTAGCAATCATAGAGCCAGATGTTTTCTCTACTATTAACTCTGTAATTTGATATATATTATTATTTTTTTCTAATTTCCAATATTCTCTAGTAACAGATGAACCTCTACCTGAATCTGTAGATGAAACTTTCTTCATAAATTTATACTCTGAATTGCCATAGCTTGTTATTAATTTATTTATATTATCAAAAGAATTATTCTTCTCATTATCACAAATCAGAAATACGGCATGCTCTTTTTTTACCTTTATTAATTTTCCTTCACTTGTCTCTAACTCAATATAAGGCTTATCCATATAATGGTCGGCTATATATCCCACTATATCATTTTTTTTCGGTTCTATTAATTTTAGGTCTTTTACAAATAAATCATATATTTTCTTTATCTTCTTATTTCCTAACCAAGTAGTTAAAAAATCTATTCCTGCTGTTACAAACATCTCTATTGCAATCATCACTAGCCCTCCAGCAAAAACCACTAGAGCACCTCCAGTAAGTAACGCAAGCCCTGCAACTGCAGACAACAGAAATGCTTTTTTTAAAGCATTTGACCCTACCTTTTTAAATTCTGACTTTACTACTATTTTTATATTAGTTTGATAATTTTTGTTTATATCCTCTGGAGTGAAATCTATAAATCCTTTTACTTCTTTCATTTCATTATAGAAAAGAGTTGCACTTACATCAGTTATCGAATTAGTATTAATTTTTTCTGTAGGAATAAGTACTTCTTCACCTATTGGTATTCTTCTAGCTGTCTGTTCTGTATATACATACTCATCTTTTTTTCTTACTATCTCTGCCCATCTAGTCGGATCACCTAATCTATCTTCTGCTAAATCCCATAAAGTATCACCTTCTTTAAACACATATGTTTCTTTTGTTCTATTATTTGAATTACCCCCTTTACTAGGAATAAGAACCTCTTCACCTATCGGTATTACTTTGGCTGTTTGTTCTGTATATACATACTCGTCTCTTTTTCTTACTATCTTTGGCCATTTCAAGGCATCACCTAATCTATCTTCTGCTAAATCCCATAGAGTATCACCTTTTTTAAACTGATATACATCTTTATCACCATTATTTGAATTATCTTCTAAAGGGGTGCTAAGTGCACTTAGAAAAGCTAAATCTGCTCCACCCTCATATCCAGTAAATGTTATCTTTGCATCTGGATTATCACTTTGAATTTTATTAAAAACAATTCTTAAGTAATCTCTTTCTTCAGGAAGTAGTTGGCTATTTTTAGTTTCTTTAGCTTTATAAGCAATTACTATATTATCTTTAGAGCCTGCTTGCCCCTTCTTTTTTAAAACTACTACTCTAAAGCCTGTATCAGCTAAATTTAGTTTCTCAGTTATCCGAACAGTTGATTTTTCAAGCATCTCTTTTAATTTATCTGCAAACTTCTCTTTGTCTCTAAAACTTGTATAACTTTTACCTCCTGCATCTAATGCCTCTTTCAATATTTTATACTTATCTCCTCCAGTATCATAACCTAAGGCAAGTATTTGTAAAGGAACACTATTTGTTGCTTTTGCTAGCTCTTTTAATGTTGTATTCCTAAACATCTCCACAGCCTTCCCCTTTAAATCTATTGTACTCACAGCTAAGTCACCATAATTAAACCAGATATCTAATCCTGTTACAGCAGCCTCAAAACCTATCTCGACCCATCTCTTGCCCTTTTTAATATCTTGAAGTTCTTCTCTAGTTTTGTATAGCTTTTGTCTGTTCTCTTGATTATCGGGGTCATAACTAGGATCAATAATTTTTTGGGTATTATCATATATATTCTTCATATAATCTGTTACTACCTTATAATTATCTGCCCCATAGATAACTTCCCAATCTTGTATGAACTTGCCTTCATCACATTCTTTGCTCTTCTCTAGGTATTCCATAGCTATTCCTGCATTTTGACGCATTTGGAATAGACCTTTTTCCAGATGTTCTGGAGTTATATCTGATTCTTTTTTTACACCCTCCATGTATTCGTATTTTTCTATTTCTCCTTCTGCATTCTTTCTTACAAATGATTTAGGATCTGATAAAAGATCATTAAGTTGTGTTGATTTTCTTTTCTCATCATCACTTGTCATCTCTAAATCTACAAATTGCCACTCTAGATTTGTCAAATTACTAAATGTCAACAATTCTTTATGATTTATATTACTTAATAAACCTGTCATCTTTTAACCTCCTTTAATTTATATAAATATATTTGTTATACTTACTTAAATCTACATCTTTTAACTTGTCATATTTTTTTTCTCTATCTTCTTTTGTTATAGATGATTTATACTTTTCTTCTAACATTCCTATGGAATATATCCAACTTTGATACTGTCCATTATATTCTCTTATTCCCTTATAACTCAACCCACTCTTTCGTATCCTATACATACTAGCCAATAACTCTTCTTCACTCATCTGATCTATCTCTTTCTGTAATTCTCTAGACATTCTCCTTCGTAGTTCCATAGGAGGCAAGTATACTCTTTCTCCTTGCACTACTTCTCTTACTTTATCAGATAAATCAACCTCATTAATATATCTCCTATAGTTTGGTGCTAAAACTCTCTCATCTATGAATATTACTCCCATCTCTAAATACTTAAATAATCCTTCTTCTTTCAAGTACTGAACATACTCAAATATCTCTTTTCTTCTTTTTTCTTTCTCTGTTTCATCATCTATTAGATCAAATACATATACATATAATTCTAATAACATTCTATTATGTTCTGGGGCATTTTTTATTTTATTGTTCATCTCTTCCAAACTGGCTGATTTATAGCCAGCCCACCAGCTACCATCGGTTGTTACTTCGTGTTTAACATCAACTTTCAAGAGCACTCTTTCTCCAAATGTCTTCTTAACTTGTGGTAATAAGTACTCCTCCATCTCCATATTTCTATTGACATAACTATAACTATCACCTACTCCTCCTAATCGACCAAAAGATAACTTATTTGTACTTGCACTTGCATAGTAATAGGAATCACCTGCTTTATTGGTTCCTATTATTGACTTTGGGTATATCCTAGCTTCGTAATATTTTTGTCCGCTACTAGTTCTTGTTCCTATTCTATCCACTACAAATTCTTCTCCATATTTGTTATAGAGATAACCTTCTATCTTAGTTCTTACATCTTCTACATTATGCTTACTAAAAGCTGACATCATATATCCTGCTATTGCAGGTACTAAAAAAACTATTACTGCTGTTATTAATATCTGCATACGTTTATTTCTTTGATTATTCATCTTCTTTACCTCCTTCTTATCACTTAATTAAGCTAGATTAACCTCCTCCCTCTCTATAATTTAAAATCTCAATACAACTACAAAAACTTGTAACTCTATTAAGGTTTTAAATCTTTTGAACTTAAAGACCGAAAAAAATTTCTGTTTAAACGAAGCAAAAATTGAACAATAAATTAGAGTTTAATCAAATATTAATTAAAGAACCTAATCAATGACAATAGTCAACAACTCGATTGCGTAGTGAGTTGAATTTTTTTCTTGATTTTTTGGTTACTTTTTCATCAAGGAAAAACGTAACTCGCCCTTAGGCGAAACCTAAAAACTCTGTTACTACCTTATAATTATCTCCACCATAGATTACCTCCCAATCTTGTATAAAACTGGCTTCTTTAAGCTGAGATTCCTGCCATTTCTCTAAGTATTCCATGGATATTCCTGAAGTCTTACGCAAATCTATTTTGCCTTGTTCATCTCCTATATAGTTACCTTCATTATCCGCACCATAAACATACTCTCTTATATTTCCGTCCTCATCTCGTTTTGCAAATAATTCAGGCTTTAAAAGGTCATTTATAGTATTTTTATCACCATTTTTCTTTTTTACTAACTCTCCTTTTAAATCTACAAACTGCCATTCCAAGTTTGTAAGATTAGTAAAGGTTAATAATTCTTTATGGGTTATAGTTGACTTTAACCTATCTGACATGTCTTTATCATCCTCCTTATTTTAAATAAATATAATCTAATATACCTTCTATATTTATATCTTTTATATTTTTATATTTTTTAGGAATATATCCTTTATCTAGCCAAGATGAATACCTGTTTTTAATTTTGCCTATAGAATAAACTTCAGAAATATATTGTGAATTATATTGATTTATTCCCTTATAACTCAACTCACTCTTTCTTATCTTCCTCATACTAGCCAACAATTCTTCTTCACTCATCTGATTTACTTCTTCTTGTAATACCTTAGACATCTTCTTACGTAATGTCATTGGAGGTAGATATACACTCTCACCATCTATCTTCTCTTTTATTTTATCTGATAAGAATACCTCTCTTCTAAACTCTCTATAGCTAGGTGCTAAGACCCTCTCATCTATGAATATTACTCCCATTTCTAGATACCTAAATAAACCCTCTTGCTTTAAATACTGAACAAAATCAAAGATTTCTTTTCTTCTTTTTTCTTTCTCTTTCTCATTATCTATTCGGTCAAAAATATATACATATAAGTTTAATTTCAATTTATTATGTTTAGGGTTATTTACTACTCTTTCTCTAGCTTTTTTAAAATCTGATTCTTTATAGCCTATAAAAGCATCTACTCCTTTGCTATATTTATCATTTTTTTTATATTCTTTTATAATTATATCTTCTTTACCCCAAATTTCTAACTCACTATCAACCTTTAAAAGTATTCTATCCCCAAATATCTCTTTTGCTTTCGGTTCAAGATACTTCTCTCCTGTTTCATTCATGATTATATAACTATAACTGTCTCCAGGTTCATCTAATCTTCCAAAGGCAAGTTTATCTACACTTGCACTTCCATAATAATACTTATCTCCTTCTTTAGTTGTACCAATTATTGATTTAGGATAAATTCTAGCTACATATTCTTCTTTTCCTCTAAATTGTCTACTACCTATCCTATCTACTACAAATTCTTCTCCATATTTATCGTACAAATAATTTTCTATCTTTGCTCTTACTTTTTCAACATCATGACCATTATTCATGGATTGATATGTCATCGGTGCTAATACTATAATAACTGCTATAACTAAGCCTAATATCCAACCTTTTTTCTTTTTGTCTCTCATCTTTACTAACTCCTCTCTAATTAGTATACAGTTAACATCAAACCATTAAAATTATATTTAAAACCTCAATACAACCACAAAACCTTGTAGCTCTATTAAAATTTCAAATCTTTTGAACTTAGAAAAGTAAGCGGTATTTCAATTAAAAATCAACAATGTAGAATAAGTAATTAAAAGGATTTAATCCGAAAAAAATTTCTGTTTGAACGAAGCAAGAATTGAACAATAAATTAGAGTTTAATCCAATATTAATTAAAGAACCTAATCAGTGATAATAGTTATTAATTTGATTGCGTAGTGAGTTGAATTTTTTTCTTGATTTTTTGGTTACTTTTTCATCAAGGAAAAACGTAACTCGCCCTTAGGCGAAATCTAATCTTTTAATCTTAAACTTAAAAAAGGAGGGAAGCTAGCTTCCCTCTCTCTTTTTAAAGCCTATTAATTTGATTCGTTTTCATATCCACCTTCGATAGTGATAAACTCATTCTTATCTTTCTTCTGTTTAAGGAACAACTCAAACTCCCCTGCTCCTTCATCATAGCCAAAACTTTCCTCATAATCTACTACAAAGGCATTAGGCAGAGTAAACTTTCTTACTACCTGATCTCCTGCAATTGTTTCTAAGATAACATTACGATAAGCATCAGCCTTCTCAGCACTTACTGTTGACCACTGAGCAATCTTTTGAGTATCATCTGCTTCACCATCTACAGCAGTTATGATTTTTCCTTTTACTCTTAACTCCAATCCTAAATCTGTAGATCTTGCATTTGAACTATCGACAGTATCGGACTTATAAGATGCCCTTGTGATATTGTCCATCCCCAATGAAATAGTTTCATTCTGTCCTTCAATCGTTAATCTAAATCCCACTTCATATCATCTCCTATAATTTTTTTATTTATATCAATACTTTGCAGTATTAATAACCTAAATAAATTTAAAACTTAATTTATTTACCCATTGGCAGTACTTTTAGTTATCTCAACTTCTAAGTTCTTAACATTACCATTAAAAGTAAGATCCAACTGACATAAGTTGCTCTCTGGGTCAATATTATAATTTATGTCATCGCCTTCTTGTAAAATAGAATTGACGTATCCTTTGTTATTTACCCATTCACTCTTCTGGCTCTTTGGATTATTACTAAAGAACTTAATAATCTTGTCCTCTTTAAAATCATTTGTTTTAAACCTTAAGATTCTCTCTATATAAGTACTCATAATAGTCTTATAAATTGAATCAAAGACATCATCTGTCATCGCTAGGCTTCTAGCTTTATAAACAGTTATTCTTTTTATCAGGTTTCCATCTAGCTGAGTATTTTCAGAAGAGAATACAAAACCAAAATTATTTCTATTAATTGAATCCTTTATTATATTAGTAAAGCCTGTTATCTCTTTAGCTAATGTTGTAGTAACCTTTAAAGCATTGTCTCCACTCTCTATATCAAATCTTACTCCTGGATAAGAAGTAGATACTCTTTTAAACTTCTCCCTTAGATAAGCAGGACACTGATATGCTGATACTAGCCCAGCAGCTACATAGGATGCATCAATATAAACCCCCTCTAACCATAATTTCAATATATCTTCTTCTGCTTTAGATAAAACTACACCATTATCTTCACAAAGCATTTTACTATCTAAGATAACTCCTGATTTATCCTTAGGTATTACTGTAAAATTCGGCAAACAAGGTACTGCATATTCACTGTGTTCTTGATTTATTAATATTTTAGTCTTTTCTATGTATTTATCTACACCTTTAGTTGCCATATCATTAAAGGTTGTATTTTCATTAGCTTCAAAATTAAAGAAGATTTGAACCTTATATTTTTTAGCTATATCTAATATAGCAGTTAATGTTTCTAAGGTATTCCCTTTAGCTTTATTAGCTTTATTCGTTCCTTTAAATCTCTGCCTTCTAGTCTGAACTTTATCAGATGAACTCAATTCTATATTAGGAACAATTCCAAACCAAATCGTCTCTGAAAAATTATTTTTAGCATTTACAGTATTTAAAAAAGTCTCTAATCTTGGTTTATTATTAGTTTTGATCAACATTTCAGGCTTAGAATTAGTAATTAATAACTCAGGCTTCATACTATTATTCTTGGTTTCATATTGTTCAAAGTACATCCTAATGCCAAGTAATTTCTCTATCAGTGGTTTAGCAGCTTTAACAAAGTCATCTTTTGTATTTTTATAAAATTCAAGATAGTTATTATAATTTTCAACCTCTTTTTCAATATCTATATCTGTCTTAGGAGTAGAGATTGGAGCAAAGGTTCTTACTACTAAATCTTTTACATAAGATGTTGGATTTTCAGTTATCTCCTCATAATCCTCTTCAAAAACTTCTACTAAAGCATTTCTCTGCTCTTCATCCTGTACTGCCAATGCTTTCTCTTCTTCTTTTGGAGCTTCTAATATCTTTAATTCTCCCTCTTCTCCCATAGTTAACATTCCAATCCTTATCTCTTCAGCATCAGAATCATCTGGGTTTGCTCCTAATAATAGCCTTGTCTTTATATCTTCAATAGCTAATGGTAACATACCTAAGACATTATTATAATTCTGGCTTGCTTCTTCAAACTTGATATTAAGTTTATCACCTAGCTCTAACTTCTTAGGATCTTCATCACTTAATTCTTCATATTGATTATAGAGATAATTTATCTCTTTTCTAACTTGCTTTATATCCTCCATAACTTTTTTTGGAGAGATCATGTCCAAAATATTTTCAAACTTGAAATCTACATTCTCTGTTCCCTGACTCTTCTTAGTGTCTATTAAAGTAAATAACATATTTAAAAAATCATTGTTTTGATTTAATTTTATCTCTGTTACTCCATCAGCAGGAACTCCTTCTGGCCTTTTAGACGTATAAACAACTTTCTGATTTGCAGCATTATAATAAGAATAAATTGTAGGACTAAATTTACTAAGAAACTCATCAAAACTCCCTACTAGAAGATGTTCATTAATCTCATTTATCTTATCATCATTTAGACTATCTAGTTCTTTTACATCCCCTACTAAAGTAATTAAATCTAATTTTTCTGGATTTACTTCTTCAAAAAGTAAAGTCCTATTTGTTTGCTCAATAATTTTAATCTCCTCCTTTTAAGATTTTTAACTTAATAAATTATTAGTTGAATTTATCACAAAGTTAATTACCAAAAAAAAACATCCTCAAAGGGACGGTTTCACCACTAACTCTGCATAAGCCAGGTGACTAACTATAGGTTGTACTTAGTATTCTATTAACTTATATTCCAAATTAAAACTGGAACCAATTGGTTATTCTATTTTTTATAAATTATAGCATAACTATATTTTATAGTCAATATTTTAATGTAAAAAATATCTTTATTTTATCTAATAAAACTTACAAGTAATATATTATAACAATAACTTTATATAGCCATTTTATATATTATTTATCAAATATTAAATTATTAAGTTAAAATAGATTAAATTGTTATTAAGGTAGGTGTTCAAAATAATTTTAAAAACATATCTTAAAAAATATCTCCCTTAATAATAATCTTCTATATAATTTATCAAACAAATAAACAAAAGGTCATCAGTTTATAAACTGATGACCTTTTGTTTATTTT
>Ga0163224_100011_pt1 | contig 40472 bp, 33 predicted proteins | sample MSEWel2016_03_03_FD_113141 | JGI IMG/M metagenome (GOLD analysis project Ga0163224, IMG submission 113141) | Subsurface microbial communities from deep shales in West Virginia, USA - MSEEL Well Study Marcellus 5H_2016_03_03 ... | reverse complement strand
ATTTGGATTGTAATCTACAAAGCCTAGTCCTGTATACCCTTGATGTTCAGTAGCTACAATAGTTCCAGCTGATGAGGACGCATCTTCTGCTTCATAAATTTTTCCTCCATCCCCAGCAGCCAAAACCTCAACTGTAAATGCTGAAATCATAATAGAAAGTAACAAACATACAATTAACACCAAACTACTACTTTTTTTCATATTTTCACCCTTTCAAATTCAAATTAATTTGATCAACCTTGAAAATTACTAGATAAGTCATCAACTTAGTTTCAAGAAAAGCAATCTTAATTTAAAGAATGCTATATCATATGAATTTTTACAGGGTTATCTTCTTATATTGATTATAGATAGTAAGATTCTTATTTGATATTTTAAAATCAAGCAGAAAGTATTCATTAATCCAAACTCTTCTACTATGCCTTATGATAATCACCATAATCTACTTTTTTCACACTTTAAAAAGATATAATCAAGATCACAATATTTTACAGCACCAACTCCATTAAGACCTAACTACATATTGACTTCTAGCTAGTAATAAATCTATTCTATTTTAAATTGCTTATATTTGCTTTTTTGATGTTGAGATCAGTGACATTTGAAAAGACAAAACTCTCATTAGACTCACTATTTATCTCTACATTATTTAAAGTAAGTCCATCAATATCGTCAGTTACTAAGCCCTTATTTCCACTTATACTTATATCCTCTAAAACTATGTTCTTCATAGGTACTTCTGGTAAACCTTTCAATTCAACTGCCCTCTCTATGCCTTCACCTTTAATCCCCTTTATCTTAATATTCTCAAACTTTGGTGGAAGGTCAGTGTTTGGGTTGACAGTAGTAGAACCATAATACATATTGATTACAATAGCCTGTTCTCTAAGATTAGAGAGGTCTATATCTTCAAAGAGAATATTTTCAACATATCCACCTCTACCACGCATTGACTTTAGTCTAATACCACGCTCTCCCCCATTGAAGGTACAGTCATGTACATGAATATTTTTCACTCCACCAGACATTTCACTACCTATAACTACTCCTCCATGACCTTCTTTGGCAGTACAATTTCTAATCAGAAGATTCTCACAGGGCCTATTTACCCTTCTACCATCCTCATTTATTCCAGATTTGATGGCTATACAGTCATCTCCTGTTTCAAAATCACAATCTTCAATCAACATATTCTTACAAGAATCAGGGTTTATTCCATCGGTATTAGGACCATTGGTTATAATTTTGATATCTCTAACAATCATATTCTCACAATAAACAGGATGTATCGTCCACATCGGACCATCTACAATAGTAACACCCTCTATTAAGATATTCTTACTATTTATCGGCTGGATAAATTGGGGTCTTAAGCCTTCTTCTATGCCAAAAACTCTATCTTCAACTGGTATACCATTATATTCAGCATTATATAATCTTTCAGCTGCTTGCTGCTGAGTCTGCTTCCATGACCACCAAGCTTGACCATTACCTTCTAATCTACCTGCTCCTGTGATTGCAATATTTTCACAATCTGGTGCATAAATCAGAGGAGAGTAATTATAACATTCATTTCCTTCCCAGCGAGTAAAAACTACTGGTAAATAATCATCAAATTTATTACTAAAACGAAGTATTGCCCTCTCTTCTAACTTTAGATGTATATTACTTTTAAGATGAATTGGTCCAGTCAGCCAAACCCCTTCTGGAACAATTATTGTTCCTCCACCTGCTTGAAAACAGGTGTCTATTACTTCTTTAAATACTTCTGTATTTAAAGTCTTAGCATCATTTATTCCTCCAAAATCTGCTAAGTTATATTTATTATCTGGAAATGAAGGTCTAGATACCTCGATTTTAAATTTATTTTCTGACATCATCTGCCTCCCTATCTAACTAGAATTAGAACCTTTAAAGATTCCTAACTATTTTTAAGATTAGCATTGGCTTTAATTACCCGTTCAATTAAATCCATCTGCTTGTTAGTACTCTCAACCTGCTGATTTATCTTGGAATATAAATCACTATTATAGCTATTTACTTCTTCCATGGAATCATTGATCTCTCCAGTAAAAGCTGCTGCCTGCTGCATTTGAGCTGCAACCTCTTGACTAGATGCTGCAATATCCTGGGTCAATCGGTCAACTCTTTCACTAGAAACCACCTGCTGAGCAGCTGCATTCTTAACCTCTTCCATTTTTACAGTGACATCACTAGATAAGTCATTAATCTCATTAAAAATATTAATGATACTATTCTTATCACCTGTATTACTTATCAACACTGCTGATACCTCTTGAACTGCAGATTCTATCTCCCTACCAATTTTTTGGACCTCTTTAGTTGCTTCTATGCTCTTATTAGCTAGCTCTTTAATCTCATAAGCCACTACTCCAAATCCTTTACCGTGCTCACCTGCCCTAGCAGCTTCAATTGAAGCATTTAATGATAATAAATTGGTCTGGTCTGTCAGCCCCATAATCTTTTCAGAGATGGTATTAATTTGAACAATACTATTTTGCAGATGCTTCATTGTATTAAGCGTATTCTGTACAAATTCATTCCCATCTTCAATCCTCTGGTCAGTCTCTTTAACCAATCTATAGGCTTCATCACCTAATTGTGAAATAAAGTTGGCCTTATGAGACAATTCCTCAATCTTTGCTGAAACCTCTTGAATCGATAATGAAAATTCTTCTACTACCAGAGATATGTCATTGTTCCCACTTACTAGCTCTTTAACTGCACCGAAGGTATTATTCAATTTCTCATCTACACTATCAGCAACCTCTTTAATTGAATTACCAATATCGGTTATAGAATTAGCCTTAGCCGCTAATCGGTTAGTTTCACCCTTAATTTTAGAAACAACATCATTGACACCTCTAATAATTATATATCCTAAGCAGATCACTAAAATAAAGATAATTAATCCCAATATCACAATAGTAATCATCATCTGCTTACTATTATCAACTATCTGCTTTACATTATTATTAAGCTGTTCATCATTAGAAGCATTTAAAGCAATAATATTTAGCCTCATCTTGCTTCCAATTTTATTCATCTGCTGTAAGAGCAGTCTTCTAGAATAGCTATCCTTATCGGACTTCTTTAATTGATCATAATTGAGCCATAAATCATGATTCAATGCTTCTAAACTATCTAATTCTTCAGCCTGATCATCTTTTGTTAAATATTTTTTAAGAGAGTCTATATTGCTACTAACTGCATTATTACCATTAGCAGAAGTCAGACCTTTTACCCCAGCATGCCAACGATAGACCTCTAATAATCTATTATCAATATTCTGCAATAGACTTTGGCTATAGTTAACTGACGGTACTATTCTCTGATTAACAACTTCAATCTTTTTAGTGATTTGAGATGTGTTATTAAAGACTATTGCTATCACTATTATGATTCCAATCAAAATCAGGCTAAAACCAATCTCTAACCTTCTAATAATACTAATCTTATTCGATTTAAAGCCTTTATTTAATCCTCTGTGTGAGACCCTCTTCAAGATGCCAAGTTGACTTGTTTTCTCCTTTAATTGATTTAAGTTCAAGATAGGATCACTCCTTAATACTTTGATTTTTACTAGCAATTCCATCTTATAGTCTAACTCAAACATCTTATATTTAAATTATTATGGATAGTTAGCTTATTCTTCTTAATCTTATCTATAATTAATTCTATCTTTATCAAAAATATTTATCCTCTCGCCTCTTGTACTATCTCTATAAACTGCTTAGCCTTTTTAGTTAACTCTTCATAATTTTCATTATTTATCGCTTCTTTATCTACTAAAGAGCCTCCAGCGCCTATACCCTCTACACCTGCTTTAATAAAGTCAGCTGCATTATCAAGGTTGATTCCTCCAGTTGAAATAATGGAGATATGTGGCAATGGCCCCTTGATACTTTTAATATATTTTGGTCCTAAAACTCCTGCTGGAAATACCTTGACTAAATCTGCTCCAGCTTGATAAGCATTGATCGCTTCCGTTGGAGTCATTACCCCTGGAATTACTACCTTAGCATAACGATTACAAACATCAATTACATCTTTATTGAAGGTAGGACAGAAGATAAATTCTGCTCCTGCTAAGATAGCAGCTCGAGCTGTTTCACCATCTAAGACTGTTCCTGCACCTACTAACACATCTGTATCCTTCATTCTAATAGACAGCTCTTTAATTACATCTAAAGCAGCTGGATTATCTAAGGTAATCTCAAAAACGTCAATGCCCCCTTTATTTAAAGCCTCAATTGCTTTAAACATCTTCTCAGTATCCATAGTTCTTAATACTGGAACTACACCTTTATCAAGAATCTTTTTTAATTTGATCTGTTTATCCACTGTTATTCCCCCTTAATTATCTAGTAACTACCTTCTTATCACCTGTAAATATTTCAACCTCTTCCATAGTCGGTAAGCCTTCCATATCACCAAGTACTGTGATAGCATAAGCACCTACTGCATTAGCCAATTTAGTAGATTCTACTAAGTCATAGCCCTTGAGCTGTCCTGCAATAAAGCCTGCTGCAAAGCCATCACCTGCTCCTACAGTGTCAACAACCTTCTCTACTTTATAGCCTGCAACTCTTTTCATACTATCTTGATCAGCTACTAAAGCACCCTCTGCTCCCAGCTTAACTATTACAATCTCGGCACCTAAATTGAGAATCTCTTGAGCAATCTCTTCAGGGTCAGTAGTTCCTAATAACAGCTCCCCCTCTTCAATCCCTGGCAAGACAATATCAGACTTACTAAATAAATCCAACATCACTTCCTTCATCTCTTCTTGACTATCCCATAATTTCAAACGTAAGTTAGGATCAAAGGAGACTTTAACATCATTCTCTTTGGCTACCTTAATTGCTTCAAGTGCAGCCTCATAGCATGATTGGCTTAGAGCTGGAGTGATCCCTGTTAAATGTAGATACTTAGCTTGAGCAATATACTCTTGATCTAAATCCTCTGGTGTTAGCTTACTTGCAGCAGAACCATGACGATAATAATAGACCTTACTTTCATTTAAAACACTTCTCTCCTTAAACATCAGACCTGTTGGGGCTTTATCAGTAAAGATAACTCTAGAAGTATCTACACCCTCTCCCTGGATAAAGGCTTTAATATATTGACCATGGGGATCAGCACCTAATTTACTAATCCAAGCTGAATGGTGACCTAATCTTGCTAGCCCGATTGCAAAGTTGCTCTCTGCCCCACCTAACTGCTTCTTATAATCATAAATATACTTTAAATTCCCTGTCTCTCGTGGGTTCATTAATATCATTGTTTCACCTAATGTCACTACTTCAACCACATAATACATCCCCTTTCTGTTAACGTTGTAGAATAATTGAATCTATATAGATCTGTGATTTTAAAACTAAAGTTCATATAGAAAAAGCGATATTCAGGAGGTAGGTGGGTAGGGGTTAGAAAATCAAACTACCTAACCACCCAACCCCTAGCTGTCTAATAAAAAAAGTATCACAATATCTACAAGTTAAAATCATATTCTAGAACCACGTCTTTATAAAGTCACACCATCTTTAAAGATAGCAATCTCTCGATAATCATTGAGTTCATTCTTAGTTCTGACCTTTTTAGAGGCTAAATCGATAATATATGCAAAGAAGTCATCTGCTAGCTCTTCCATGCTAGCCCCTTCCAATAATTTACCTGCATTGTAATCGATCCAATTATTCTTCTTATTATATAAATTAGTATTAGTTGAGATTTTAACTGTCGGTACTGGTCCGCCAAAGGGAGTTCCTCGACCAGTAGTAAATAATACAATATGAGCCCCTGCTACCGTTAAAGCAGTAGTAGCTACCAAGTCATTTCCTGGACTCTCTAACAGATTCAATCCACTTCCAGTTACCTGTTCTCCATAGAAGAATACATCCTGTACTATACTAGTTCCACCCTTTTGAGTACAGCCTAAAGACTTCTCTTCTAGGGTAGTAATTCCACCCTTTTTGTTACCTGGTGAGGGATTTTCATAGATCTCTTGGTCATGGGAGATAAAGTAATCTTTAAATCCATTTATCAGCTCTATTATCTTTTCAAAAGTAGCTTGATCTTTAGCTCTATTCATTAAGATGGTCTCAGCTCCAAACATCTCTGGCACCTCTGTTAAAATAGTCGTACCTCCATAAGCAGATAACTTATCAGAGATTCTACCTACTAAAGGATTAGCAGTTATTCCAGAGAAGCTATCTGACCCACCACATTTAAGTCCAATTTTTAACTTGGAAACTGGAATTTCTTCTGGCTTAAACTCTTTGGCATAAGCTACTAACTCATCTATTATTTTAGAGCACTCTTCTATCTCATCCTCCACCTCTTGGAGGTTAATAAACTTGACTCTATCTTGGTCATAATCACCAATAAACTCCTTAAAATCACCAATTAAATTATTTTCACATCCTAAGCCAACTACTAATACTCCTGCAGCATTAGGATGTTTGACCAATCCAGCCAAAGCCTTTTGAGTCTTCTCTAAATCTCCACCTAATTGGGAACATCCATAGGGATGGGGAAAGGCATGAATAGCATCAATCTCTCCTGCTTCTATCTCTGCGCTATACTTCTGTTCAGCCACCATCGCCATCTTCTCTACAGGTTTGTTAATACAGCCTACAGTATTGATAATCCAGATCTCATTTCTAATCCCTACATCTCCATTCTTTCGTCGATAACCAATAAAGTTAGGGATCTCATCTTGCTTAGCTAATTCAGTCAATTGTGGTTGATAATCATACTCTAGCTTTCCTTCTAAATTGGTCTTTAAGTTATGGGTATGAACCCACTGACCTTGCTTTATATCTTCAGTCAATACCCCAATAGGATATCCATATCTGATAATATTCTCACCTTTAGAGATATCCCTTAAAGCTACCTTATGCCCTGTAGGTATATCATCTCTAGCTTTAAATACCTCATCATCTATATTCACATTCATACCTTCTTTAATATCATCTAAAGCAATAGCAATATTATCTTGCTCATTGATTACTAGTACATTGGCTTCCATGTGCTTAGCCTCCTTTATATAATCATCAATTTAACTTTAAATATATTTAAAGTTAAATTGATGATAGTAATTAGTAACTAGTCCCTTTTATCAAACTAAAACTTAACTAAATCATTAATCTTAATAAGCTGTTCCTTTTCAATAGATCTTCTAGCAGCAATTCCAGTCAAAATAGACATAGCACCATCTATTCCGCCTGCTTTCCGATTAAGAGGATCTTCTTGATCTGTATCAAGGAAGATATCCTTAAGCAAGCGAATATCTCCACCTCCATGCCCTCCTTTAGAGACCTCTACTTCTACCTCATAGGATTCAGCAAAGAGAGGGAATACTTCTAAGCGAACATTATTATCAAGGGTTCTTCTCTCTAACTTACCATCATGTCCGCTAATATATGAAGCTTCAATAACATCCTGTTCAATTCTACCTTTTGTACCAACAAAAGCAACCTTATAGCCTTCATAAGGAGCATAATTGTTCAAAGAATAGCTCAATAATGCTGAGTTATCATACTTAACAGTAAGAGCTCTTGTATCCCAGATATTAATCTCTGGTGAGAAGACACACCTATCACGGAAATAACCATCCTCTGCTTCAGCCTCTAGATAAAGACCAGTTAGTTTCTTAGAAGAGCTCATATCTAAATAGAACTTACAGTCATCAGCTACATCACAAGTCTTACATCTTAATCGATATTGGAAGGTCTCAGGCTTATAAAATCTCTTTTCCCCAAAAGCAAAGACCTCTTCTGGCTTGGCATCTAACCACCAATTTACTAAATCAAAATGATGGGTTGACTTATGTACCCACAAAGAACCTGAATTTCTCTTTTCACCATGCCACCTACGATAATAATCTGCTCCATGAGTAGTGTCTAAGAACCAATGGAACTCTACCAAGGTTAAATCTCCAATAACCCCATCTTGGATCAACTCTTTAACCTTAGAACGATAAGGAGAATAGCGATAATTAAAGGTTACGATCAAATCATTACCTGTCTCTTCCATGGTATCGATTATCTCTTGACACTTCTCTTCATTGGTGGTCATCGGCTTTTCTGTAATTACCTTTAGCCCTTTCTTTAGCCCCTTAATGATATATTCATGATGATGAGAATCTTTAGTAGTAACAACAATTCCTTCAATCTTTTCTGTTTCAAGCATCTCTTCAAACTGATAAGGTTGATAGGTAGGTAAATTCAATCCTAAAGTCTTGTTTACATAATCCATTCTACTTTGGTTCAAATCCATCAACGCCACTAATTCATTCTCTTTACTGATCTCTTCATTCTTTACAAGTGCTTCATAATACATTGAAGATCTCGATCCTGTACCAATAATTGCATATCTCATAAATTTATCCCCCTATATCTTTTTAAAGAGATTTTATATAAAAAAACGAATAAAAACAAGACATATATTGTTTATTTCATTGTTCTTCTACATTTTTTGTGGTAGAATAATAAACAATTACTATTTAGGAGGAATATTAATGGCAAGTTATTTAATCAATCATATCAAAAGAACTGGTGGACCTCATACTATGTCTGCAAAACATTATCATAATAGCTATGAATTATATTACTTATTGAATGGAGAAAGATATTATTTTATTAAAGATCAGAGATATCATATTAAGAAAGGAAATATTGTTATTATCAATAAAAATATTCTCCATAAAACTATTGATACTGATAACCCTAACCATGAAAGAATATTAATTGAATTTAACGAAAAATTATTAGAATCACTTGACCAAAATATAACTGATATAAATTTATATAAATGCTTTAATAATGATAATACTGTATTATCACTAGATATTGAAGAGCAATTATGGCTAGAAGAAAAACTCTTTAAAGTCTTAAAAGAAAAGAAGCATAAACAAAAAGGCTATAATACTTATATAAAAATTCTTATCACTGAAATATTGATCTTTTTAAATAGAATATCACTAAAATATAAAAAAGAAGCTACCTATTCTGATCCTATCAATACAAGAATATTAAATATTGTAACATATATTAATAAACACTATAATGACAATCTAACTCTAGAAAAAATCAGCAATAAATATCACTTAAGTAGTTCTTATCTATGCAAGACCTTTAAAGAAGTAACTGGCTTTAATTTTGTAGAGTATAAGAATCATATTCGTGTTAAAGAAGCTCAGAGGTTATTACAACAGACTAATTTAAATATTACAGATATAGCTAGCAAAGTAGGTTATAATAATCTAACTCATTTTGGACGTGTATTTAAAAGTATTACTGGTTATTCTCCTATGAAATATAGAAATTTAAACTAGCGTCATCTTTAATTTAAATTTCTATTTATTTGCTTTGATTAATTAATAAAATAGCCTCTCCCAATCATAGTATTATAGGTCGTTGTGGAATTTTACCTATTCATCAAAATAAATCAATAAGAGAGGCCAAACTTCTACAATCTATAGTACATCAAGATTTCTATAAGATAAATCTTATTTAAAAAATAAATTCAAAGGTCTATAGTAACTGACATTTGCTACTAAATCTGCAGCTACCTGATAAGGCATCTGACCTTTATCTACCATCTTCCCTATTACATTGGATAAAGTTCTTCTAAACATCTCATTTCTAGAGTCATAAGACATTAACTTTCTAGAATCTGATACCATTCCTGCATGATTATTTAATAAATCAACGGTACCTACATATCTTAATTGCTCTTCCATCCCATAAGGGCTATCAGTTAACCACCAGGCAGACCCCAAGCTAATATTAGGAAAAGCACGAGAAATAGTTGCTACAGTAGACCAATGGGTTGATTCCATAGTATAAAGTACAATCTTTAGACTATTATCAAATTCATTGACAAAATATTTGAGATTTTCAGCTATCTCAATATTACTAGTAGAGATATCTCCTCCAACATCTGCACCTAAAGTTTCATATAAGCTATCACGATAATCTCTAACAGCACCAATATGAAGCTGAGTTACCCAGTTACTTGCTTCATTCATCTTGCCAAATTTAACAAGCATAAATGCCTTATAATCTCTAATCTCCTCTTCACTCAACTCTTCACCACTTAATGCTTTTTCATAAATATCACTAGCTCTACTTTCTTCTACAAAATAAGATATTGGCTCTACAATACCATGATCACTGGCTACACAGCCCATTTCTTCAAAAAAGTCATGAGACTTCTGTAAAGCAACTAACAATCCCTCAAAAGTATCAACTTTCTGCTCTGTTGCCTCTGCTAATTTTTCAACAGATTCCTTCCAGATTGCTTGATCAATATTCATAATCTTATCAGGTCGCCAGGTTGGTAAAATTTTAACCCCTTCAACCTCTTCTTTAGCTTGTTGATGCTCTTCTAGCTTAGAATAAGGCTCATCAGTTGTACACATAATCTGTACATTCATATCCTTTAATATCCTCTGTGGCTTCATATCATCATCTGCTAATCTAGCCTTGGTCTTCTCCCAAATCATCTCAGCAGTATGCTCAGAAATAACCTCTTCAATCCCAAATCTACGTTTCAAATCTAGGTGAATCCACTCATAAGTTGGATTTCCTGCAAATTCAGGAAAAACTTTGGCTAATGCCATCCATTTCTCCTTATTAGAAGCATCCCCAGTTATCTTATCTTCAGATACTCCTCTCTTTCTCATCAGCTCCCACACATAATGATCTGTTGCAGCTTCTACCTCCCAAATATCACTCCAACCCTCATTGTCTAAAATCTCTTTGACATCACCATGGTTATGGGCATCTAAGATAGGTAGGTTCTTAACCTCCTCATAAAGCTTTTTAGCTGTTTCACTCTCTAATAAATAATTTTCATCTAAAAAAGCCATTAAATTACCTCCTGTTAAAATCAATTTTATTTAATTATCTAACTTATAGAAGTACTTTTAAACTATTGACCATCCCATTAGAAATAATCTGTAATAAGTAACTTTCAACCTGTTCCGTTAGATTAGCTAAGTCATTTAAATCTCTACCCCAGAAATCCTGATTAGCCAATACTCTCTTAACTAACCCTTCTAAATCAATCTCTTCTCCTTCATAGTCAGTCCATAGCTGACAGAAGAATTCTAGAGCTTCTTTATTATCTCTAATCAAATATTCCTTATCATCTCTTGTTGCTACCAATTTATTATCCCTAATCTCTGTACCCTGATAAAAAGCAATCAATGCCGCTAAAGCAAAGACTAGCCTTTTTGGCAGTTCATCCTTGATTTCAATATACTTAACTAATGATGGTAAGACTCTAGTCTTAAACTTAGAAGTGGAATTCAAAGAGATATCCAGCCATTTATGATCAATATAAGGGTTCTTAAATCTATCAAAGATCTTATTAGCAAAGGACTCTAACTCTTGCTCGTCAGCATCTAAGGTTGGAATGATATCCTCAAATACTGCTTGCTTGATAAACTCTCCCACTAATTCATCATTGACTGCATCCCTTACTAGATCAATCCCTGCCAAATAAGAGACTGGTACAGTCGAAGTATGTGCCCCATTTAAGATTCTGACCTTTGTTGTTCGATAAGGTGTTAAGTCATCTACCCACTTTACATTTAAACCAACTTTATGGAAAGGTAACCTCTCCTTTAACTGTTCATCACCTTCTATTACCCATAAGTGGAATATCTCACCTGTATCTAAATTTTGATCATGATATCCCAATTCTTCCTCTAACTCTTCAACCTCATTAAAAGGATAGCCTGTAACTATTCTATCTACCAATGTATTTAAGAAGTAGTTAGCCTCTTCTATCCAAGCTATAAACTCTTCTGGCAAATCCCAATCTTTAGCTAATTTAATGATAATCTCCTTAAGCTTATCACCATTACGGTCAATCAACTCTACTGGAATAATTACCATTCCTTTATCTTTAGCTCCATCAAAACATTCAAAGCGCCGATAAAGATAAGCTGCTAACTTAGCAGGATAAGACTTTGGAGGAGTATCAGTCAGCTTATCCTCTTGGTCATAGACAATTCCAGCCTCAGTGGTATTAGAGACTACAAACTCCATTTCAGGCTTTTCAGCAAGCTTTAGTACCTCTTCCCAGTCAGTATTAGCTTCTAGCCCTCTACTTATAGAAGATATAATCTCTTTTTGATTAATGACCTCTCCATCTTCTATACCCCTTAAATATAATGTATATAAAGAGTCTTGCTTATTTAGATTACTTACCCTTCCCTCTTTGATCGGTTGCACTACAACTGCTCTACCTTTAAAGACACCCTCTTTATTCATCTCATGGAACATCCAATTGACAAAAGCCCGCAAGAAGTTTCCTTCACCAATCTGTAATACCCTCTCAGAATAATTTAAAACTTCTGCTGAATAATCAGCAATTTCAGTTCCCAACAACTCTTCTTCTAATAGCTTCTTATCTAACATAGGTAAAGCTGTATCAATCATCGTACTCCTCCTTTAATTCAAAATTTATTAAAGTTTTAGTATTATAAACAAGCATCATCGATTAGTAAGACTATTTATTTAGTAGTTTATTTAAAATTTCAAAATCAATCTTAGTCTTTTCTATCCGTGGCTTGCAATGAGTTTCAATTGAGATATTACCCTGGTAGCCATCAGCTTTTAAGGCCTCTATCTGCCCAGCCCAATCTATCTCGCCTTCATCAATAGTGCAGCATTCATATCCTCCATCTACCCTTTTAGCATCCTTAAAATGTACATTTCCTACATAATCTTTAAGTAGCTCATACTCGTCAGGATAAGGAATTACATCTGTTCGAATTGAATTACCAGGGTCCCAATTAAGCTTAAAATTAGGACTGTTAACCCCTTCTAATATCCTTAAAGTATTCTCTGCTGTATCAGCCCACCAACCAGGTTCATTTTCCAACAAAATTTCAAAGCCCTCTTCTTGGGCACGATCAACTAACTCTTTGATATACTTAATTACTAGCTCCATATCTTCTGGGTTATCCTTCTGTTCATCTCTTTTGATTCCAAAGATAACAATCTTATTTACTCCTAATCGCTTCCCTAAGCTAAGAGTCTTCTCTAAAAGTTCACCTTTATGAAGCTCTAGTTGAGAGTCATGTAAAGAGACTTTAAATATACCAGGTGATAAAGCAGTGATATTAGCATCATATTCAGCAATCAAAGTCTCTACCTGCTTTAGCTCTTCTTCTGACAAATTGGGAACTCTCTTCTCTCCAATCCTTCTTAGCTCATAATCCTTAATGCCCAACTCTCTTCCAACTTGAAAGGCCTTTTCTAAATCTCTACTGATTTCATCTGTAACAACTCCAATTTGCACCTCTATACCTCCTTTTAGCTATTATCAAATGTTGCTTTTATCAATTAAACTCAACTGATAAATCATCTATAATTAACTTAACTATTAAAATTATTTACAAGAGAAAAAGGGGCTATAACTCTATTTTGATATCATCTGCTAGATATTATTAATTATACCCCTTCACAATAATCCAATCTTCTCTACCTATTTGGCAAGTCCATCTAAATTCTCTATCATTAACTTTCTATAAATCGCCAAATATATCTCCTGGTCTCTAATCACACAACCTGAATTCATCTTTGCCGCCTTTAATTCTGCACACTTGCTGCAAGAAATACATACCTTTTGAGGATCTAATCCATTATTATAGAGGATATCATAAGCAAAATCAGGATAAGCAAAAGCCTGGCGACCAAATCCAACTAGTGTTGTCCAGCCCTCTTTAATCATTCCTGCCGCTATATTAGGAGCAAATTGCCTTAGCCAAGTAAAGCCAGTTCCTACTACTACACCATCTTTAAGCTCTTGTTGAATTACTTTAGTCAGATATAATAGCCTATAAACACCCTGTAGAGGGTGCTCTGGTGGTTTTGGCTTTCCTTGATCATAGGGTCTATTAACATAAGGCTTTAGATATGGGGTGCTTGCTGTAATATTAAATAATTTAACACCCATCTCTTCTAACTCTTTGACCAATCGCTTTGGTTCACTTAAATCCATCTCACCGTTCTTATCAGTAGCCCAACCATAAGGATAAGGGATAGCATCATAGATATTTAATCTAATGGCTAAATCTATATCAACCTCTGCTTTAACCTCTCTGATAACCTCTTTAAGAAAACGAGTTCTACTTTCGTAATCTCCACCATATTTACCATCTCTAGTATGGGCTGCTAGCATTTCAGATAATAAATATCTATGGCATGCTTTGATATCTACTGCATCAAAACCAGCTTTTTTTGCCAATTTAGCAGAATTAACATAATCCTTCTTTAATTCTTCAAGCTGTTGATCACTCATAATTTGGAAATCGTTTTCCCCCGAAGAAACTGGATCCAGAATTTCATCCTCAAATATAATATTCTTATTATCACCAAACCTCCCTGAATGGGTCAACTGTGCCACCAAATAAGGGTTAAAATCTGCTGAATACTTCTGATGTGCCTCTCTTCTAATTAAATCTATTAACTGGATAAAAGAGTCTATATTCTCTTCATTCATAAATAACTGTTTTGAGTTAGCTCTACCACTCTCATTGACAGCTATTGCTTCAAGCCAGATTAATCCAGCTCCACCTGTAGCAAATCTTTTATACCTTCTTTTAGTCAATTCACTAGGAGTACCATCACTATTAGCATCAGCCCCCTCCATTGGGTGAACTACTAAGCTATTAGGTATAATAGAGCCTTTATCTAAAACAACTCTATTTTTTAAGATATCAATCTCTTTAGAAATAGGAAGATCTAAATTGAATTTTTCTATATCCTCCCTTAATTCTTCCAAAGAGCTATAGTTAAATCTATACCCTTTGCTCATATTATCAAATCCTTTCTTATCTACTTAAATGGGTTAAACCCCTTATAGTCTTCTACATTCACCCATTCAGTCTTCTCAGCCCAATCTATATCCAAATCAGAAAATAGTTTGCGTTCTTCAAAGGCCTGATCTATCATCTCATCTATACCCTCTAAAACACTTTGGAACTCACCATCATCATTTGTAAACTCTTCTACACAACCTGTAGGAATAGCTTTGATCTTTTTGGCAGAGTCATAAGCCCCATTTATTGCTACTACAAAATTTCTAGTATTTGTAGGGGTTGAATAAAGCTCTTCAATCTCACCTTTATGCTTTTTAGCAGCAATTCTAAAGACCTCTTCTTTAGGAAGAATTCCTTCATTATCAAACTCTATTACTTCACCATTATCCAAAGAAATCTTAGTAGTCTCATCAAAATACCAAGCAACCTTTCCTTTACTACCTACTATCTCAATATAAGGATCACGCCTTACTTTAGGAACATGAGTTACATAAAAGTATATTTTAGTACCAGCCTCAGTCTCTACTTCCATACAAGAATTGTCATCTGCTTCTATATAAGTATGTGCTCTATATAGCTCTGCTCTTACTCTCTTTGGCTTAGCTGATTGATTCATACTCTCTCCAGCCAAAAATAGCATATTGTTTAAATAATGGGCAAAGGCATTATGCATTGGTCCATCTAAGATTATTTTGCCATTATGAATACTCTTACCAGCCCAATCATTACGAGTATAGTAGGACTTATATCTTGGCCAAAATCCCTTGCAGGCTATTTCTTTAATCTCACCTAACTTGCCATCAAGAATATACTTTTTGATCTTTCTGATTGTATGGGAATGAATAAATTGAAAACCAATAGAACAGAACTTACCTGTCTCTTTTTCTGCTTTTATAATCTCATCTACCTCTTCTACAGTAGGTGCAGGTGGTTTTTCCAATAAGACATTATATCCTGCTTTCATCCCTTTAATAGCCATTTCTGCGTGACTAGCAATAGAGACTGGAAGTCCAATAACATCAACACACCCATTTCCTTCTTGAAGCAATTGCTCATATGAGCCAAATATCTTTATCCCTTCATTTCTCAACTCTCTTACTCGATCAGCATTGTTAACTTGATCTGTAACGACTACAGCCGTTAATTTAACAAGCCCCTCTTTTTCTATCTTTTTGATATTCTTTATATAATTATTAGCAAAGTTTCTAACTCCTACTACAGCAAACCCTACTTTTGACATAAACTAACCCTCCTTAAAATCAACTGAACTAATTCCAAAAACAAAATTTAAAGATCATGTTAATTCAAACATTTATCCTTTCAATCCAGAAGATGCTGCACCTTCAACTAAATGCTTCTGTAAGAAGATAAAGATTATAAAGGTTGGCAAGATAGACAATACTGTCATAGCAAACATAGCTCCCCAGTTGGTAACTGCATTTGGATCAGAGAACATCTTCAAAGCTATTGATACTGGATATTTCTTGACATCTTGTAAGTAAAGTAATGGTGTCATAAAATCATTCCATGACCAGTAAAATCTAAAGATTCCTGCTGTAACTAGTACAGGTTTTAAATTAGGTAAGATAATTCTAAAGAAGATTTGAAATTGGTTACAGCCATCTATCTTTGCTGCTTCATCTAGCTCTTTAGGAATACCTCTCATAAACTGTACCATTAAGAAGGTAAAGAAAGGTACTGGAAGCATCTGTGGAAGTATTACTGGTAAATATGAACCTACCCAACCCCACTTATTAAACATGATATATTGTGGAATTCTTAGTACCTGCATCGGTAGCAATACTGTAGCTATCATTATAGCAAACAGAATCTTCTGCCCTACAAATTTTGTTCTTGTAAATCCATAAGCTGAAAATGATGCTAGAAGAAGCTGTCCAGCTGTAGCTGTTCCAGCAATAAAGAAAGAGTTTTTAAAGAAGGTAGCAAAAGAAATCCCTCCAAAGCCTCTCCATCCTTCTACAAAATTACTGAAATTTAATCCATCTGGAATTAATGTTGCAGTTAGGGCATTACCCGATGATTTTAATGAGCCTGCTAACATCCAAAGAAGAGGATAAATCATTATAAAACAGAATACCCCAACAAATAATTGAAATAATATTGCCTCTAATTTCTCTTTTTGACTAAAAGAAAGTTTCATTGACTAGTCTCCTTTCGTTTCATAGTAAACCCACTTATTAGATGTTTTAAAGATAATAACTGTAGCTAAAGTTAATATAATTAATATTATCCAAGCCAAAGCCGAACCATAGCCTAAGTGACCATAACCAATACCCTTTTGGAATAAATACATAGCATATACTAATGTACTATTTAAAGGTCCACCTTTAGTAATAACATATGCTTGGGTAAAGACCATAAACATCTTAACCATTTGCATAAGCAAATTAAAGAATATAACAGGAGTCAATAAAGGAATTGTCACCTGAGTGAATTGTTGCCATTTGTTAGCTCCATCAATCTTAGCAGCTTCATAAAGACTTTGAGGAATCTGCTTTAAACCAGCTAAAAAGATTATCATTGGAGAACCAAACTGCCATGCTGCCAGAATAATCAAGGTCCAAATCGCTGTATCTGGATGACCTATCCAGGATATACGTTCATTCATCAGCCCTAATGCTATTAAAATATCATTAAAAGCTCCCTCTGATGCAAATAATTGTCTCCAGACTACAGAGATAGCTACACTACCTCCCAAGATAGAAGGAACATAATAAGCCGCTCTATAAAAATTAGTCATTGGTCTTGTCTTTCTAAATACCATTGCTAAAGCCAATGCACAAGTAAGCCTTAAGGGGACAGCAAAGATTACATAATAAAAGGTAACTTTTAGTGATGTCCAAAACTTTTCATCTGATGTAAAGATAGTTATATAATTTTTTAACCCAATCCAGTGTGGAGTTCCTACTATATTATATTTAGTAAAAGAGTAATATAATGAACTCAATACTGGATATAAAATGAATGCTAGAAAGCCAATCAGCCAAGGAAGAATAAAGGTATAACCTATTAAATTCTCTTTTAACCACTTCTTCCTATCCATTCCAGTATCTAGTGAAGTAACAGTACTCAGTGCCTCAAACTTATTTTTCAATTATTTCCCCTCCTTGAATCAATAATCAATTCCATAAGCTAGTATTTTAAAATACTAGCTTATGGAATTTAATTTAAAAATAATTTCTAAGTATATTATTATCTGCCAAGTATACTATTTGCTTCTTTTCTAAACAATTTTGCTCCTTCTTGCGGACTGATCTGCTTATAAATAACCTTCCAATAAACCTCTTCATAGGCTTTGACCACTTCTTGATATGCAGGTGGTTGAGGTGGAAGCACAGAACCAGCATTTGCCGCAGCTTTATCAATAAAGCCAAATACCATCTGATCATACTTACCTGCATCCATCTTCACTGCTGATTTAACCTTACTCTCAACTGGAGTTCCTCTATCTGTTCCTAAAATCTTACCAGCCTCTACATTATGGAACCAGAAGTTAAGGAATTTCATTACTTCTTCTGGATGCTCTGTATTACTACTTACTGTAAGTAACATTGCCGGCTTTAAGAATCTACCCTCTTGAGTTTGGTCTTTAGCTGTAGGGTATAGGAATGGAGTTAACATCTTACCAGCACCTGTTGAAATTGCAGCAAGCTGATTACTCCAGTAATTTGTTGCAGTTGCAGCCTTTTGTTTAGTTACTAAATCCTCCTCAATAGCACGTGCAGACTCTTGTCTTTGTGATGCATTCTGTACAGCACCTGATTTCATAAGGTCTAAATCCATCTTCATAAAGTCTACAAATAACTGATCATTGTCATAGCCTAAGCTCTTACCATCTTCAGCAAAGAAATCTGCTCCATGCTGTCTTAAATAAACTGTAAAACCTGTACCATCTTGTTGAGCCGTTGGTGTTGAAGCACCAAAGATACCTAGTCTGTCATGAAGCTTTTTAAACATCTCTGCTCTATCTTCCCAAGTATCATCTGAACTTGGATAAGCAACACCAGCCTTATCAAATAATTCTTTGTCATAATAACCTGCTGGAGCATTAACTCCTGTAGCCAATCCTATTTGCTTACCATAAACCTGACCCATTTGAAGATATACATCAGCAATATTAGTAGTATCCAAACTACCATCCTTTATATAAGGGCTTAAATCTAGTAACTGACCATTTTCAGCATAGCCACTAATATATTTACGAACATGTTGAATAACATCAGGTAAGTTCTTTCCTGCAGCCTGAGCATTCATCTTATCCCAATATCCACCCCAACCTGTATATTCAGGTTGAACTTTAATGTTAGGATATTTCTGCTCAAATAACTTGATTACCTTTAAGGTTCTCTCATGTCTACTTTGAGAACCCCACCAAGCAAAACGGATTGTTACGGTACCATCATCTTCTTTCTTATCTCCTCCGCCAAAGATCCACCAAGCACCTGCAGTCATCGATAAAGAAAAAACTAATACCAAAGCCAAAGTTGTTATAATGGTTTTCTTCTTCAACATTTATCTTCCCCCTTTATTTTTGCTATTACTTATGATACAATAATTTTTGATTGTTTTTTATTCAAGAGGTTAAAAGTTCTCTCTTTTAACCTCTCTTCTTATAATCTTATTATTAATCCACTTAAATAACTGATTGAATTATATTATACCCTTATAATCTTATTAATTCCTTCTAAATATTTATCCTTAATCCCCCCCTCTTAAATGTTCTTAAAACTTCAACTAAAAATATAATCTTATAAACTTATTAAAAATTATTATATATAATTTTATACTAAAAATGGCCTTATATGTTTTTATTTAGCCACTTTTATCACTAAAGAGTACTTTTAAGTCATAAACAAAAAATCCCGCTAAACTTATACTAATAAATAGCATAAGTTTTCACAGGATTATAATCTTATATCACTTATTCTGCACTATCACTTATAAAATCTCATGTTTTCTTATCTCTTTAAACCTTATAGGTATGCTATGGAAATTGTTTTCCATAGTCTCTAAAAAATGTTTTTGAGTATACTTATACAAGTTATTGTAAATCATTATAAAAATTCATTATTATACTAATTTTTTAGTTTTAAAGATACCTAGCAGATCATTTTTTATCTTGATTTTATCTTTAATAGGGACAAGCACTTAATTATATTAGCTAGAATCAAAGTTTACGGAAATTGTTTTCCATAGATTTTAAAAAAATATTTTTGTGCTTGACTAATTCACTTCCTACAAAATAATTATACCACTTTCTCATCAAATAATCAACAAATTTTTACTTCTTTTATCTAAGAATCTTTTTGGGAAAATGTTTTAAGTATAGGAAAATATTTGTGTCTGACTATTTAAAGTATAACTTACAATCTCATAATTGTCAAATTATTTTGTATTTATATAAAATTTCATTGATTAAAAATTAATAGTTTAGTCAGCAACACGCCCTAAGAGTAGTCTTCTCAAGAAAATAATCTTGGGGTAAATTTAAACCAGATTAATTTTAAGGTATTAATTTATTCTTTTTACCTTTAATTCATTGCAAAAATTTCTAATTTTTTTAAAAAACATTAGTTTAAGTCATATATATAACATGAAAAAGAATTTCAATTTATTTAGAAACAAATTGAAATCAAAACCTATCTCGACACTGATTTTCACAGACTAAGTTCAGACTTAAACCTTTAATAATTTTAAATCTTTTTATGCTTTAGTCTGTGTCTAATATGTTTGTATCTTTAACTTTTTAAAAACCTTTTTTGACGCTGATTCTCGCTGATTAAGTTCCGATTTAAAACCTTAATAATCTTTTATTCTTTAATCCGCTTTTGTCTGCGTACATCTGCGTCTAATAATTCTTCTAATTTTTAGTCCTTAAAGAATTATAAAAATTTAAATTCTAGGTATATAATATGAAATCTTTATCGGTTTCTATATAGCAAAAAGGCTCTGCTATTTTATTAAAGTAAATCCCTTACAGAACCTCTTTCAATCAAGCTAATCTGAACATTGGCAGGATCGTCTACAATTTTATTGCCATGTAATTTATTAATTAAATATTCTCCAATCTGCTTTCCTAATTTATATACTGGTAAGGAGATTGTTGTTAAAGGAGGATAAGAGTATTTGGCTTCAGGAAGATCATCAACCCCAACCACCGATACATCTTGGGGAACTTTAATTCCTTGATTATTCAACTCCCACATCAAACCTAAAGCAGTGGCATCATTGGCAGCCACTACAGCCGTTACTTCATCTATATTATCTAATAGTTCTAAAGCCGCTTTTCTTCCACCTTCAAAGCTAAAGTCACTTCGAATTATGAGCCTATTATCAACCTCTATACCTCTACATTTCAAGGCCTTTTTAAAACCTTCTGATCTCTGCTGGCTAGTATTTAAAATCTTTGGACCAGCAACATAGGCTATCTTTCGGTGACCTTTATTCAATACATAATCAGTAATAGTCTGGGCAGCTAACTCATTGCCAAGCTCTATATTCACTATTTCAAAAGGATGTGGTGTTACTCCTACAATAACTGTCCCCTGCTTCTTTAAATTCTGAACATACTCCCCCATTATTTTTCGATATTCCTCATCTAAGAGAGTACTTCCTGCAAAGACAACTGCATCTGCTCTATTGACCTTGAGCATATTGACTGAATGTAGCTCCTTCTCTATACCCCGATTAGTATTATAGATATTAATGATATAGTCATAGTCAGAAATGAATTCTTCAATCCCCTTAACCATTTGAGCAAAATAGGAATCACATATATCATGGACAATTACCCCTATAATATGGGACTTATCACTCTTTAATCCTTGAGCAATTCTATTAGGCCTAAAATTTAACTCTTTGATAGCCTCCTTAACTAAAGCCTTGGTCTTACTGCTTACTGGATGGTCACTATTATTAATAACTCTTGATACTGTCGTTGGAGAGCATCCAGCTAATTTAGCAACATCTTTAATGGTTATTTCACTCTTCTCCATGACCTTACCCCTTTCATAGTTTAAGAAAACGTTTTCTGGTGTACTTATTTTATCACATCATATGTCAATAATCAATCAGTAAAATTCTAAACTATAGATTTATTGATACTTAATTTCAAAAAAAGACAAACATTTTACAAAAATCATGGAAGAGCCAATATTAAATATCCCCACTGATTTTTCAGTAGGGATTTGCTTAATTATCTTTAAACCTCAATCTCTTTAACAATAAAAAGATCAGTAATAATGAAACTAATGTGACTACAATATTTAATATCATCTCTAAATTTATTTCTTCTTTCTCTTTAACCCTGCTTTCTTGTTTCTTTACTTCTAACGCTAATAGTTTTCCTTCTTCCTGCTCTTTATTCTCTATATATTTTCTAAACTCCTCAATATCATAAATAGGTCTTCTAGCCTTTGGATTTCCAAAGCAGAGATAATAAGCTTGACCTTTATTGGTCTTAAAGACAACTTTATCGATAGTATAGTTAAGCTCTATATCATCAATTTTAATTGGCTTATTATCACCATCATAAATCTCAATTTTGATGACTTCGGAATTTAAATAATTAGAGTTGCTGCTCTTAAGTCCGATAGTATTTTCTTTTATTTTAAAGTCATCAAAAAGTAGCTGATAAATCTTAGCATGGCTTCCAGATTGAAAATCAGCTTCATCTCTGTTTTTATAAAAAACTCTATAACTTCTTCTAAAGTTATCCTTACTGCTAACTCTAAGCTGCTCTATTTTAAGTGAATCATCATTGTTAATCTCAATAATAGTCTTTCTATCCTGCTGAATAATTTGATAGTCAGCACTTTTGCTTCTCTGATAGCTTCTAGCTTTTATCATTCGATTATCATAGAGAGCCTGTAATTGATCTATCTCTGTCTTTTCAATATCCTTGAGCATTAGAACTCTATAATAATTAAATTTATAATTCTGAACTAAAGATATTTTTAACTTCTGTGAATCTTTAGTTCTATAAATATTATCCTCTTTTATGAATTCCCACTCTTTGTTATCATAACTCCCATAAATTTTTATCTTTTTTAAGAAGTAATCATCACTTATTTCAAAGGAGATCTTATTAGCTATTATATCTTGATTATTAGCAGGAGAAGTTATCTTAAAATCCTGAATGTAATTGCTCTTATCATCTACAAAATCTAATATCCTCCTTGAATCATATTCTAGCTGAGTGGCTTGTTTAATCACTAAATTTCCATTACTTATATAATAAGGAATAAACTCTCCCCTACCATTGATAACTCTAATATCTGCTAAGTCCTGCTGCCCATACCTATAGACATCTTCATCCAAGAAAACACTTATATATTCGCTTTTAGCCTTAAAGTCTATCCTTTTTTGATAGCCCCACTCATCAATATCATCAGCAAATACTCCTAGACTAAAAAGTAATAAGCTTAAGATAGTTATTAATGTTCTTTTCATCTTCCTTCCACCTCCTCAAAGCTATTGCTGAGCTTTTGATAGATAAAGGAGATCCCTATTAAGACTAATCCAAAGCAGAAATAAGCTATCACCCTACCAGTAGTATCTAAAAAGTTCAAATCAAATATAAATAACTTTCCTGTAGAGATAATAGCTAAAGCTAAGCCCAGCCTTCTAATAGAAATATAGGCCTTCTTAAAACCATAAATAATATAAATAAAGGATAAAATTAAGATAAATAAGCTGATAATTAAGTTAATATTTGCTAAATTAAATTGATTGGTTATAAGGATAATAGGTGTAGCCAATAAATAGATGGCTAAACTCATTAAATATCCTTCTAGACTGAATCTGCCAGCTTTAATCAATCTAAATAATAACTGTTTTAAATTGAGGAAGATAAAGATATTATAAAACAAGAGTATAACAATAGCTAACACCTTATATTCAAAGCTAGCCCCTTGCCCATAGTCAATAAAGTTAAGAATAAAACCACATATATCTGCTAGTAAGTAGAAGAATATAATCATAATCTCTACTATCTTATCCTGTATCACTTTTATTTTACTTAGTAGATAAGAAAAAGAGATAGTCACCGTTAAAATTAAAATAATATTATAAAAATCTAGATACCTCCCTGCTTGAATAGCTACATAATCATTATAGAGGGTATCTGCCATTCTAATAGCAAAAAACCAGCTTGTAATTATGGTAAAGTATTTATAACAACTCAATAGTTTCCCCTTAAGAGAGTATTTAAAGAGATGATCATCATTAAAGCTCTTAAGATATAAAGAGAGTACATAAATTGAGCCTAAAGTCATTAAGGTATATTTCAACTTGAAGAATGAAATATGCCAAAAACTAATTAAATCTAAGAGATAAAAAGTAGCCAAACATAAGATAAATATTACCCAAGCACCAAACTCCATTTTCTTCTCCTTATACCTAACTCCATAGGTCAAAAGAATCAAGGCTTCAATTAGCCAGCCAAGGGCAGCCCATTCAAAACCAAACTGAAAGGGAATCATTAAGATACTGAAGGTCAATGCTGTTATATAGAACAATGCCTGCACCTTCTTTTCTAAAGAAAGCGACTTCTGCATATAATATCCTAATCCAAAGTAGATTAAAGCATAAACCAATGCCAAAACCCCTAAAATAGAATCATAACCCGCCTCTTTAAAGAGTCCAAAGACCAATAAGCAGTTGGTAGCTGTATTGATTCCTAGTAAGATTATATCTGCTAACTTTAGATTTTTCTTCTTTCTAAGTGGGTAACTTAAAGTGATTAGTAAATACATTACAAAGACTATAATGCTATAAATTATAGCTATTAATTCACTCTCTACCCTAAAACTTAAGTATACTAAGCAAGGGATATTTAAAATAAAGCTTAAGTAATTGATATAGATCCACTTCTGCTCTAAAGAAATTAACAGCACCAATATATTTAAAATTAATAAATAAGCCATAGCTATATAAACCTGAGTAACTGTTAAGCCCCCCATAAATACATAGGTAAAGAAGGGTAAGTAACCACCGATTAAAGATATTCCACAGATAGTCATCGACTTATAACGCTGTGATAAGACCAAAGATAGAGCAGTAATTAAGATAGCAACTAAGATGCTGATAAATAAACTGACTATATTCAAAATAAAATAAGAACTAAAGACAGTAAAGTAAAGAATTCCTATCCCTCCACCTGCTAATCCTAAGGCAAATAGGTTCTTCCCCTTTCTATTTAACCACTCTCCTGCTCCAATTAAGGTAGCACCAAGTAAGAATCCAGCAATCCCTTTCATATATTCATTAAACCAAGTACTATAGGTATACTTCATAGCTGTTGCAACCCCAAATAATAAGAGGATAACCCCTATCTTATTAACCACATTAAGACCGATTTTGACTTCAATATCATTATATCTCTTCTTTTTTTCTAAAATCTTCTCATCAACCTCTTCATCTCTAAGCTGATCATACTCCCTTGTTAATCCAGCTAGAAGCTCTTCTTCATCCTCTTTTAAGCTGTTTTTTCTCTCTTCAATTCTGTGAGCTAATTCAGTCTTCAGTTCTTCTATCTCTTTTAAGAACTCCTCTTTTTCTGCATTTAATTCCTTATTAGCAACTGCTCTTAATTTACTCAGTCTATCATCTGCCAAACTTTCCAATAAAGTTAGCTGATTGAGCTGTTTGTGCACAGTATCTTTAAAATAAATCTCCTTCTTTCTTTTAGAAGCATACAAAATTTCTATCCGTTCATTAATCATCTGCTCCCCTAAAGATACCTTTAAATCACCATTCTCCTTTCTTAATTGATTTAACTCTTCCTGCAAAACTCTAATTTCATCTCTGTAATCCTCTACTTCTTCTTTTAATTCAATATTTTCATTAATTATATTATCCATATCAATCTCTTCAATAAGCTCTTGATATTCTGTCAATACTTCTTCTTGCTTAGCCAATAATTGATCTAATCTCCTCTTAATTTCCATTAATTCACCTCCATAGACAACCTTATCTATCAACCTATTTCGCCAAATATAATAATTATCCTTGCATAATATCAGCTTGATAATCTTGATAATACTGAAAATAACTCAAAGACCATCCATTAATGGATGGTCTTTGAGTTATTTTCTTCTATCCCTCTTATATAAATCTCGATAGCAAAGGTACCAATCCTTACAATCATAGCCCTGTTTTAACCTCTGTTCAGCCTCCTTAGTAGTCTTAGGTGGTGGAACAATCACCGGATCTCCTGACCTCCAATTGGCTGGTGTAGCTACATTATACTTATCAGCTGTCTGTAATGCTTTAATCAACCTCAATAATTCATTGGTATTTCTACCTACCTGTGGTGGATAATAAACTATTGCCCTAATTATCTGCTCTGGGTCAATGATAAAGACTGCCCTAACTGCACTGGTATCACTAACACCTGACTGAATCATGCCATACTTATTGGCTACTTTAAAACCTAAATCATCAATAATAGGAAAAGGTACTTTAACTCCAAATAACTCCTCAATACTTCTTACCCAGCCAATATGAGAGTAAACACTATCGATGCTTAAACCAATTAATGCTGTATTCAACTCCTGAAACTTGCCATAATTTCTCGAAAATGAGACAAATTCAGTGGTACAAACTGGAGTGAAGTCAGAAGGATGAGAAAACAGCATCACCCATTGCCCCCGATAATCTGACAAAGAGATCTCTCCTTGAGTAGTTGGAGTAGTAAAATCTGGTGCAGGTTGATTTATTGTAGGAATTGTAGCTTCTCTACTTTCCACTTCCTTATCATTTACAGCAGAATCTAATTTAAAACTTTCACCTGTTAAGAGCTTAGCCATATACTTTTCAACTCCTTTTAAAAATATCTATCTAAAACTTATTCAATTCAAAGGAGCTTTATATCTAATCTCTAGTTATAATCTCTTATTAACTACTCAATAGTATCTCTTTATGATAGTAAAAAAGTAACACAATAGAATGATATTGCGACACTTTTTATAATGATAAATTTACTAGCCACAGGTTTCAACCTGTGGAGATGATGACATGTTACACTACGGGTTAAAACCCGTAGCTAAAACTTAAACTGTCGCAATATACCCATAAAGAAACATTACTTATATTGAAATTGAATCATAAATATTGATAATCAAATAAGACAAATCCCTTCTTTAGAACAAAAACTTCCTAGTAATATTACTAGGAAGTTTTAATATTATATTTTAAATCTATCTATCTCTTGTTGTAAAATCTGAGCAATATCAGCCAAATCTTGAGAAGAATCACTGACCTGCTGTGACATGGTATTAATCTCATTAGAACCACTTTTTACTTGCTCACTATTCTCTGCTAAACTCTGTGTAGAGTGCGCTACTTCCTCAATATAAGCTGATGTTTCTTGAATTGAAGCTTTGATTTGAGAAAAGAATTGCCCAGTCTCTTCAACAATATTCTTGCCTATTTCTGTCTTATTCTCTACCTCCTTAACTGACTTTAGTCCATCCTTTGAACTCTTTTGTGTATTTTTGATTAAATTACTGATTTCATCAGTAGCCTTCGATGTATCTTCTGCTAGGCTTCTAATCTCATCTGCTACTACAGCAAAACCACGGCCATGTTCTCCCGCTCTAGCTGCCTCAATAGCTGCATTTAATGCTAATAGATTGGTCTGTTCTGCTATATTATTAATCAGCTCTACAATCTTTCCTATCTCTTGAGAGTTAGAGTCTAGGTTATTGATAAGCTTGACAGTACTTTTTACCATCTGATTGATCTCATTCATACTATTTATAGTATCTTCAACATTCTTGTTTCCTAAATCTATCTTAGAGTCAACCTCTTGAATATGTCCAGCAACTTCCTGACTACCTGCAGAAATCTGCTGAACACTGCTTGTCATCTCTCTGATACCATCATTATTATTGTCAATAGTTGCATTGGTCTCTTCAGCACTTGCAGATAACTCTTGACTATAGCTAGATATCCGCTCTACCATATTTGCTAGACCACCAAAAAACTCCTGCTGTTGCGAGGTTGTTTGATTGAAGGTCTTTGCTAGCTCACCTAATTCATCACTACGATCAATATTTATTCTGGTAGTAAAATCACCACTGGCAACTGACTTAATCCCTTCTGCAACTTGGATAATTGGCTGACTAAAGTTATCAGCTAACCACCAAGCTATTAAACTTGCTAGAATGCCAGCTATTAGAATCATTAATAAATTTTTATAGATAATACTCTTTAAAGGTTTAAAGGCTTCTTCTGTAGGCTGTTGAGCTACCAAAGCCCACCCTAAACCCTCTAGATACTGATATGCTCCTAACATCTCTTCACCAAAAGAATTCTGATAGATGGCATAACCATCTTCACCAGCAAGAGCCTTATCAACTGCTAAGGTACCTTTTCCGCTCTTCTGAGCTAAAACTACATCTTCAAATTGCGGATGAGCAATTGCCACTCCTTTCTTATCAGTAATAAAGGCATAACCTGATTTACCTAGCTTTACCTCACCAATCATAGCTTGTAGAATTTGGAGATTAATATCAGCCCCTAATACCCCTATAATTTTACTCCCTTTTCTAATTGGTCTAGCTATTGTAATACAGGGCTCTCCAGTTCCCTGAGATATATATGAATCTGAAATATAAGCAAAGCCCTTCATCGCCCCTTTAAACCAGTCTCTATGGCTAAAATCCTCTCCTATATATTCAGTATTCTGATTTAAACTGATTAATCTACCTTCTTGATCAGCAACAAAGAGCATCTCAAAGATAGGGTTCTTATCTAAGTACTTCTTGAATATCTTCTGATGTTCTTCAAGCTGCATCGACTGAATCTCATCTAACTCAGCCATTAAATCAACAATAGTAATCTTCTCTCGAATTCTCTCTCTAACACGACTAGCCAACTGTTCTACCAAGATATTATTCTGGGTAATGATCCCATTCTTAATCGCCTCTCTTTGATTAAGATAACTGAAAGTCCCATAAATCATTACTGGAATAATAGCCAATAATACCATCGCTAAGATCAACTTCTGTTTTAACTTCAAATTAAATAATAACATAACTCTCCTCCCCATATACTTATACCACAATGGCTCTTGTTTTTTAGATATTGTTTTATAATTTCTATAATTAAATACCATATTCCTTCTTTTTTCTAATATTTCCAATAGATAAATATTTAGCTATTATATCATCAATATCTTTCAAGCCTAGTTTAACTATATTTTTAATTGATGCAATTAGTAGCAATCTATTTTTGATGACAAACAAAAGTCATTAAAAATAGATTGCTATACTCTCTAATAACAAGTAGTTTCCTTAATGAAAAAAGTTAGTCTATATTGTTAGCTAACAATATAGACTAACTTTTTAATTAAATTCAGGATAGGAAACCTCATCTAAGACTTTCATTTCAGTTATCGGCCAATAGACCCAAAATGCCTTACCACTAATATTACCATAGGGCACATATCCTACAGCCATCATATTCCTACTATCAGAACTATTGTTACGGTTATCTCCCATAGCAAAAACATGACCTTCTGGTACATAAAACGGACCAGCAGTACTATGGATTTCATATTCCTGATTTTCCTCATTATACATCCGATAGAGACGGGTTCTAATATAGGATTCATTGATATAATCCTCTTCAACCTTCTTATCATTAATATATAAAGACCCCTCTTTAACCTCTAGCTTATCACCTGGTAGTCCCATTACCCTTTTAATATACTTTCGCTTAGGGTCTCCTTTAGGCTTTAAGACTATTATATCACCTCTTTGAGGGGGATTAAATCTATAAACGAATTTATTAACAAATAATCGTTCACCATCTGCTAAAGTAGGATCCATGGAATGTCCATGGACTACAAAGGATTGTACTACAAAAGTTATAATAAAAAATGCCAAAACTCCTGCTATCAATACAGATTCAATCAGTTCCTTAATTTCATCTTTAATAGCTAACATCATGCTCCTCCTATCTTATTCTCTACCTGTAATTAATCATCTATTCTACCAACAGCCATCCTGCTGACCTTAATCTCTACCTCTGGAGCAATCTCTAAACTTAGCTCATCATCTTTAATTTCAGTAATTTTACCTTTAATTCCGCCGATAGTAACTATATCAGTACCTACAGCTAAACTATCTAACATCTCTTGGCGTTCTTGTTGCCTCTTCTTCTGTGGTTTAATGAATAAAAACCAAAAAAGACCTGTCATTACCACAAAAGGTAATAGACCTCCTAAAATCTGCATCTAAACTCCTCCTTAAGTATCAAAGGGCTATCTATATATGAATAAATTTAATATAACCCTATCAACTACCAAAATATTTTTATTTTCTCTATCTATATTCAAGATTTTAAGGTTAAAACCCTTTTATAAGAAATATCTTTTTTTAAGCAATGTATCAATAGCAGTAATTAGTAACCAATAAACTTAAACCTCTAATCCATATTTCTCATAAAAATCAGCACGATACTCTAAGAACCTATCTTCAGCAATAGCCTTTCTGATATTCTCCATCATATCCAATAAGAAATGCAGGTTATGATAAGTAGTCAGCCTTACACCTAAGATTTCATTCTGCTTGATTAAGTGCCTAATATAAGCACGAGTATAATTTTGACATACATAGCAGTCACAATCCTGGTCTAGTGGACTAAAGTCTCTTTCATAGGTTGCATTACGGACAGTTACCCTACCTTGACTAGTAAAGACCATACCATTTCTAGCAACTCTAGTTGGGAATACACAATCAAACATATCTATCCCTCTCATTACACCTTCAAATAGATCAAAAGGAGTTCCTACCCCCATCAAATAGCGTGGCTTATTTTCAGGTAAGAAGTCAGGGGCATAATCTAACACCTCAATCATCAGCTCTTTAGGCTCACCTACACTTAAACCACCGATAGCATAACCAGGTAAGTCAAACTCGACAATCTGTTTAGCACTCTCTTCTCTTAAGTCCTTATACATTCCACCTTGCATAATCCCAAATAAGGCTTGGTCATCACGAGTCTTAGCTTCAATACAACGCTCCAACCAGCGAGTAGTCATCTCTAAGGACTTCTTCACATAATCTCTATCAGCAGGATAGGGTGGACATTCATCAAAGGCCATCATAATATCTGCTCCTAAAGCTGTCTGAATCTCAATAGACTTCTCAGGGCTGATAAAATGTTTAGAACCATCGATATGGGACTTAAACTCTACCCCTTCTTCACTAATCTTATTCATATCACTTAAGCTAAAGACCTGAAATCCTCCGCTATCTGTCAAAATAGGTCTATCCCAATTCATAAATTTATGTAATCCACCAGCCTCTGCTATCAAATCATGGCCTGGTCTTAAATATAGATGGTATGTATTACTTAGGATTATCTGAGAATTAATCTCCTTTAACTCCTCTGGAGTCATCGTCTTAACAGTAGCTTTAGTCCCTACTGGCATAAAGATAGGTGTTTCAATCTTACCATGAGGAGTAGATAGTTCTCCTAGTCTTGCTTTAGTATCCTTGCATTTTTTCTTTAGTGTATATTCAAAAGACATTTAATTTCCTCCTATATTATTAATTATAAAATTAGCATCCCATCACCAAAGCTATAGAATCTATAATTTTGCTCAACTGCCTGCTCATAAGCCTTCATCGTCAACTCTTGACCTGCAAAGGCACTAACTAGCATTACTAAAGTAGATTGGGGTAAATGAAAGTTGGTAATTAGAGCATCTACTGCTTTAAACTCATAACCTGGGTAGATAAAGATATCAGTCCATCCTTTACCAGCTTTGATTCTACCATCTTTAGTAGCTACAGTTTCCAAAGTTCTAGTAGAGGTTGTACCTACAGAGAAGACTCTATTGCCCTGTTTCTTGGTCTCATTGATTATCTGAGCTGCTTCTTCTGAGACTTCATAGTATTCAGAGTGCATATCATGCTCTTCTATAGTATCAACACTGACAGGTCTAAAGGTACCTAAGCCAACATGTAAGGTGATATCTACTATATTAACACCTTTGGCTTCTATCTTAGCTAAAAGCTCATCAGTAAAATGTAGTCCAGCCGTTGGAGCTGCTGCTGCCCCCCGCTTTTTAGCATAGACAGTCTGATACTTTTCACTCTTATCCAACTCCTTAGTTATATATGGTGGTAGAGGCATCTCCCCTAATTTATCTAATACTGCTTCAAAGGTACCTTCATATTCAAATTTAATCACCCGTCCACCAAAATCTGTTCTACCTTTAATCTCTCCAACCAACTCCCCATTACCGAAAATAACTCTAGTCCCAAGCTTTAACTTACGCCCTGGGCGAACTAGAGCTTCCCATACTCCTAATTCAGCTTGAGTCAATAACAGAACCTCCACCTTGGCTCCAGTCTCCTTCTGTCCAAATAAGCGAGCAGGTATCACCTTAGTATTATTTCTTACCAAGGTATCTCCTGGTTGAAAATAATCTACAATCTCTTTAAATATTTTTCCTTCTATCCTCTCCTCAGCCCGATTAATAACCATTAACCTTGATTCATCCCTTGGTTCCATCGGCTCTTGAGCAATTAGTTCTTCTGGTAGTTCAAAATCAAAATCTTTAACCTTCATCTAATATTCCTCCAAATTCTGCAAAATTAAGTATAAGTCTAAGATTAAGATTAAGCTTAAGTAAGTTATAAAAAATAAATACTTTCCTTAAACTAAATCTTAAACTTCAACTAAAAATATAATTACCACTCAATAATATCTATACCTTGATAATAATGCTTTAATATCTCTTGGTAAGTATAACCATCTTTAGCCATCTGATAAGCTCCCCATTGGCTCATACCTACTCCATGGCCCCAGCCATATCCTACAAATTGATAGCTATCATCTTTAGCTGTTGTAAAAGCATTCTCTACTCCTAAAGTTGCTAAGTCAAAGGTGAAGTTGTTATCTAAATTGCTTAACCTTAAGGAAGTACTATTATCAATGATAAAGCGAGTACTCTTTAAACCTAGCCAGAATCTAAAAGTAGAGCTATCAACATCATAGATTTTCCCATTGCCATCAAAGATTCTAATAAAGCTAGCTCTTCCTGAAGGTCCTACATCCTCTAGAGTAATTCCTTTCAATCCAGTAATAGGAACCCCTTTTTTTATTAGTATCCTCTCTATCTCAGCCTTAGAATATTCCTTCCGCCAGCTATAATGGGGTGAAACATCATCAGGAGAACTGACACTTTGGAGATATGGCGTATCACTACTCCAGATAGTTGCCCCCTTGGCTGTCTGTCCTCCTGCTGTAGAGTGATAAACTGAGGCAATCAACTTACCTTGATAAGTAGCCACCTCATTACGGGTCTCCTTCACCGCTGTTAATGTTCTTGGATGTTCAAAGCTATAACCTTTATAGGCTTGAGATCTAACAGTCGCTGATAGATTATACCCTTTACTTGCATGGGATTTCATATTCCTTAAGGCATAGGTTCTAGCCACAATCGCTTGAGCCTTTAAAGACTCCATAGGCCACTTAGCACTAATTTCACTACCTACTACACTGGCTAGATAATAATCAAAATCTACATGGTTAACCACTGTTAAACCTTTATCATGATTCAAAACCTCTAAATAGCCTCTATATTTTCTACCATTGGCACTGATTAAACTGTTAGAGTCAACAGGATATATCAATATCTTATCCTCTTGGAAGATATTCTTCCCAAAATAAATCAAATCATTATTCTTACTGACATTAAATCCATCTGCTAAGGTCAAGCTAAATTCTACTCCATTATCCAATACCACCTTAACTCCCTTATCTGCTCCAATCAAGAACTCTTCAACATCATCTAATATACCTACTTTTACTGTGTCAATACTGGCATTACTAATAGATGTCATTGTAAACAACAAGACTAAAATCACTAGTAAATTTAATTTTATTTTCATTTTATCCTGCCTCTCTGATTTAGTGATAAGTGACGGGTGACAAATAATAAGTGATGAGTAGTATTATCTAAATAACCTTAGAATTAATGATAAGATCAGACTGACCAATATCCCTGTTGTTAGTGGAAAATAAAAGCTAAAGTTCTCCTTTTTAATATAGATATCTCCTGGCAAACGCCCCAGGGGAAAACCTAATTTGATGATTATTCCTATAACAATTAAGAGTATCCCTATTAAAATGATCTGTCCACCAAATAAATCTTTCATCTAGCTTCCCAGCTCGAGATTAAAATGCTTATAAGCCAAATCTGTTACCTTTCTTCCCCGTGGTGTCCTGTTTAAGTATCCAATCTGTAATAAATAAGGCTCGTAAACATCTTCAATGGTCTCTCGTTCTTCATTGATGGCAGCAGCTAAAGTTCCTAAGCCCACTGGTCCACCTTTAAATTTCTCGATAATCATCTTCAGCATCTTTCTATCGACTCTATCTAGACCTAATTTATCAACATTCAACCTATCTAAGGCATCATGGGCAATCTCTTCAGTAATAATCCCATCACCCTCAATCTGAGCAAAGTCTCTAACCCTTTTCAAAAAACGATTGGCAATTCTTGGTGTGCCTCTAGAACGTAGAGCAATCTGCTTAGCTCCATCCTTCTCAATCCCTACCTGTAAGACCTTGGCAGTTCTTAAAATAATCTGAGTCAATTCACCCTCAGTATAGAACTGTAATCGATTAATCACTCCAAATCTATCACGTAAGGGTGAAGTCAAGCTTCCTGCCTTAGTAGTAGCACCAATTAAGGTAAAGGGTGGTAAATCTAAACGAATAGAACGAGCTTGAGGTCCTGTACCGATTACAATATCTAAGGCAAAGTCCTCCATTGCAGGATATAAGGTCTCTTCTATTACCCGATTTAAACGGTGAATCTCATCTATAAAGAGAATATCATTTGGTTGTAACTTGGTTAAAACAGCTGCTAAATCCCCAGGTTTTTCGATAGCTGGACCTGAAGTTGTCTTAATATCAGCCCCCATCTCATTAGCAATAATATTTGCTAATGTAGTCTTCCCTAATCCTGGAGGTCCATATAATAGAACATGATCTAAAGAATCTCCCCGCTCTAAAGCTGCTTGAATAAATATCTTCAAATTCTTCTTTATCTCCTCTTGTCCGATATAATTATCGAACTTATTAGGGCGTAAATTAAAGTCTATATCCTCTTGCTTCTTAGTTGCTGACACAAATCTATCTCTCATCTTCTCTTCCTCCTACCCTAGCTCAAATGAAGTAGAGCATTCTTGATAATATCTTCTACAACCATCTCTTTGTCCTCTCTAATTACCTTAGCTACTGCTTTAGTAGCATCACCTTGCTTGTAGCCTAAACTGATTAGTGCCTGAACAGCATCTTCCATTCTACTATCACCGCTAACCACATCTATAGAGTCATTATCTAATATATTATCAAGGTCTATCTTCTCTTGCAACTCTAAAATTAACCTCTTAGCAGTCTTGTTACCGATACCCTTAATCTCTTTTAAGGTATTTATCTGACTATTAACGATAGCCAGCTTAAACTCCTTTGCTGGCATAGTAGATAAAATACTTAAAGCAACCTTTGGTCCTATCTTTGAAACATCTAGTAACTGCTCAAAAAGCTCTAGAGTCTCTACATTATTAAAACCATATAATGATATATTATCTTCCCGTACATAGTGATAGGTATGTAATTCAACCTCTCCACCTATCTGTGGTAGAGTCTGCTGTAGGCTACTTGGAATATAGACCTTATATCCTATTCCACCTACTTGAATAACTATGTATTCTATATTATTTCTGATTAATTTTCCCTGCAAATAAGCTATCATACATTCCCCTCCCTAACCCTTTAATTTCAATAACTTTTACTAAAATCCTGTTTAAAAAGAAAAAAACAGCCTAGTAATGACTGCTTATAATGGATATTTATTATTATAGAGTATCCTGCTGTTATAGATATCAATCTTCTAAAAATCGTTATTTATATAATCTCGAAATTATATTTTATCCTAATTTAATGATTGATATACTATATAGAGATAATGAGACACTTTAAGTTTAAGGTTAAGATTGAACAGACAATAAAACACTACTTTAATCATTTACTTAAACTTACAATTAATCTAAAAGTATCTCAATATCCCCATTAACAAATATTAAAGAATCTGAGAAAGAAATTCCTGAGCTCTTTTGTGATTTGGATTATTAAAGAAGTCCTCTGGTGTAGTCTTTTCTATTAATACTCCATCATCTAAAAATATTACCTCATCAGCAACTTCACGGGCAAAGCCCATTTCATGAGTAACCACAATCATTGTCATACCATCATCTGCTAAATCTCTCATAACACTCAATACCTCTCCTACCATTTCAGGATCTAAAGCAGAGGTAGGCTCATCGAATAAAATTAGTTCTGGCTGCATGGCTAAAGATCTCGCAATAGCCACTCTCTGTTTTTGACCTCCCGACAAAGAAGATGGGTATTGGTCAGCCTTGTCCAAAATTCCTACTCTTTCTAAAAGCTTAGTGGCTATAGCTTTAGCCTCTTTTAATTTTAGCTTTTTGACCTTAACTGGTGCAAAAGTGATATTTTTCAGCACCGTCATATGGGGAAATAAATTAAAATCCTGAAATACCATCCCTATATTTTTAGAAATATCTACTATTTTAGTCTTAGGGTTTTGGATAGAAATATCATCAACAATTATTTCACCACTATTAATTTTTTCTAAGCGGTTAATACATCTAATCAATGTACTCTTCCCTGAACCACTAGGCCCACAAATAACAACAACCTCTCCCTTAGCAACGCTGAAATTAATATCCTTTAATACCTCTAATTGACCATAACTTTTACAGACATTATTTATATTGACCATAATATCTTGATTAATACCAGACATCTTTAGACACTCCTTTCTAAACGATCAGAAATATTAATAATTGGATAACAAATAACAAAATAGAATATACCTACAATAAAAAATATTAAAAAAGGATTCTCACCACGTTGAGTCAACTGCCTACCCACTCTAGTTAAGTCTGTTAATCCTATTAAAGAGATTAAAGCTGTAGACTTAATCAACAGAACAAATTGACCAGCTAATGGTGGTAGGGTTATTTTAATAGCTTGAGGTAAAATTATATACCTCATCTTCTGAAAATAATTTAACCCTAAAGAATGAGCAGCTTCATGCTGACCCTTCTCAACTGATTCTATTCCACTACGTATAATTTCAGTCATATATGCTCCTTCATGAATTACCAAACTTAACACTCCTGCTATAAATGGAGATAATCTGATATTGAAAAAAGGTAGGACATAATAAATTATAAAGAGTAATAATAAAAATGGTACTCCTCTAACTATATAAGTATAGAAGTTAACTACATAAGTAATAATAGGCACATGAATACTTTTAATTAACCCAGCCACAAAACCAACAATTAAGGACAGAATACTTGCTGCCATAGAAAGACATAGTGTCCAATAAAGCCCTGTCACTAATTGCATAATGATCCGATCAAATATTCCACTCTCCATCTATTTCACTCCTTAATATACATAATATAAAGCAAAACTTAATAACCTGATAAGGAAAATTTCTTCTTTAATATATTAGCAGAAATCATCAAAATAGTAACTATAATAATATATCCCAATAAAGCTACCACAAAAGGTTCAATCGGTTTAAAAGTCCTAGCATGAACTACATTAGCTGTATTAGTAAGTTCATAAATACCTATTGCCGCTAAGATACTACTATCCTTTATCAAATAAGTAAATTGACCAATTAACGGTGGTATAATCTTTCTTAGCGCTTGTGGTAAAATGATATATATATAAGTCTGTCTTTTATCAATACCAAGAGACTGTGCAGCTTCAACTTGACCATTAGGAATAGACTCTAAGCCAGCACGAACAATCTCCGAAATATAGGCTCCACTATTCAAAACCAAAGCAATAACTCCACACCAATAACCAGAAATATTTATATTGATATATGGAAGTCCAAAATAAACAAAATAAACTTGAACTAATAAGGGTGTAGACCTAATTAAATTAATATAACCACCACTAAGCCAAGATAGCCCCTTTATTTCAGACCTCTTCAATATAGCAAGAATAATCCCGAATATTAAAGCAAGCGAAATACTAATTGCAGATATGCTTAAAGTATTAAAAAACCCTCGATAAAAATAATCTGAATACTTCTCTATTATTCTCCATTGAAAAAAATAATTCAATTAAATCCCTCCTTATTAAATTAGTAAAGGACAAGAAAGTCCATATCTTGTCCTTTACTGATTTTATTAGATTACAATTGTTTTTGAGCCTCTGGATTCCATTCTTTACCTAACCATTTCTTATATATTTTTGCAAATTCCCCTTCTCTTTTTATCTTTTCAAAGAATAGGTTTACCCACAAACGTAAGTCATTATCTTCATGGCGTACTGCAAAAGAATAAGTATCTACTACTAGAAATCCAGGTAAGATTTTTAATTTATCTGGAGCTTGTTGAACTTGTTCATAAGCAATAATTTCATCATCCAAAGCAACTTCTACACGATTACTTAATAAAGCTGATTTAATATCTGGATTGGTTTGAAGAGGTACTATCTCTGCTTTAGGCAACTGATCAGTAGCAACCTCTTCCTGAATTGACCCTAATAACACTCCAACCTTTAAATCTTTTCCTCTCACATCGTCAGCACTGCTTAAAGAAGAAGTATTTCTTACATAAGCTACTGTTCCAGTCTTTAAATATGAATCAGTAAAGGCAACACTTTTAGCTCTTTCCAAAGTATTTGACATTCTATCTCCTATCAAATCAATTCTTTTAGATAATAAAGATGGTATTAAGCCAGCCCAGTCCATATCGATAAATTCAACTTCAACTCCCATCCTTTCACCAATCAATCTTCCTAATTCTACAGTCATGCCAGTTAATTCTCCATTATTATCTCTAAAAGTAAAGGGTGGTGCACTTGCATTAATTCCTATTATAATTTTACCTCGAGATTGAATCTTATCTAATATTCTCTTTTCATCTACAGCCTTACTACTTGTTACCTGCTCATTGCTTGGACTAGAGCAAGCAACACTCATAACCATCAAAACCATTATTAAAAATGACATTAAAACTACTCTTATCTTATTCAATTTGACTCCTCCTCAAATTTATGTTTTAACTAATAATCTTTAATTTTAAAATATCCCCCTTCTTTTTTATTATTCTAAATAGCTTTATGTAAACTATATGTTAATTACATGTCAATTATATACCTTGGCTACTTGTTGTGTCAAGATTTTTATCAAAATAACTTCTTGAAATAACATATAGTTAACATTCAATTGAAAGGTTTAGAGATAAGAAAAGGTAAAAGAGCAGCATTGCTGCTCTTTTACCTTTTCATTCATTTATAATACTAACTAAACCCTCTAAAACAGTTAGTAGCTCTTCTTGATTTGCCACCTCTATCCCTTTAAGCAATTCCTTCTTATCCTTTTCCGATAGCTTCTTGACTGGAATATCCTTTCTTAATTCAACTAACTCCTTAGCTTCTAAGCTATCCCCTTTATAGATTGCTACATATCCATCCTTAACACCTAAAAACAACTTATTCTTTATCTCTAGTTGCTCTTTATCTTCACTATTATCCTCTTGACTCTCTGATTCTAAACTATCATCACCTTGTTTCTTCAATTCCTGCTCTTTATCCTCATTGTCTGTATCGTCTTCATCTAAAGCTTGATTATTATCTATTCTCTCTTTATCTTTATCCTGCTCTGAACTATCCTCATTTATATCATCTAAAATCGACTGATTATTGCTATCTTCATTCAACCAAGAGAAGAAGTCATCTGTATCTGATGTTGAATCTTCTATCTTAGTCTCTTCTTCTTTAGCTGATCTCTTCTGCTGATTCTTCACAAGATCTTCTTCATTGATTTCGATAATTATCTCATCTGATTTTGTCTTATTCTTGTTATCCTCCATCTTCTCCTTAGCAACCTCTAAGATTGATTCTAGCAATCGGTTCTCTTGCTTAGTATTTTTAGAAGAATGATTTAATCTCTCTAAAAGATATTTAAGCCCTTCACTTAACTTGATATTAGTAGCTGCCTCTAGCTTCTGATTTATCCTCTTCTCTTCTTTTTTAACCAACTCTAAGATGGTTAAATTCTTTTCAATCTCCTCTTCAACCTCTGAAACCTTAGCAACATCCTCCTGCTTTTCATCTCCTAAATTATCCTCTTGCTGTTGATAAAAGTCCTCCTCCACTAGTTCTTCTCTATTTTTGTCAGGCTTCTTATTATTTATAGTTGTATCTAAAATTAGATAAGTTAGACCTGCAATCATCCCAATTATAATAGGAATTATCATCAGCTTGTTTAGGTGCTTCAAATCAAATCCTCCTTTAGTATTAAAGTGCTAAAGTTATTATCTCCAAAGAAGGATTTGATTATAATTAGTAAAGCAAGTAAATCAAGTCTTGTTGCTGATTAAGTAGTTATAATATTTAACAACTTTAATTAGAATAAGTTTTTTAATAATTTAGCATCTATTTCTCCAATTGAATCAACAGTAATATCTGCTAGTGACAGATCTTGATTTCCTGAGTT
>Ga0163224_100009_pt1 | contig 46312 bp, 88 predicted proteins | sample MSEWel2016_03_03_FD_113141 | JGI IMG/M metagenome (GOLD analysis project Ga0163224, IMG submission 113141) | Subsurface microbial communities from deep shales in West Virginia, USA - MSEEL Well Study Marcellus 5H_2016_03_03 ... | reverse complement strand
GGATTCAAAATCCGTTGGGGGCAACTCCGTGTGGGTTCGAGTCCCACCTTCGGCACCATTGTTATATCAACTATGATGACCGTTCTTAATAAGGGCGGTCATTTTTATTTTCTATAAAATTGTTCCCGGATTGTTCCATTCCATATTTTTACATAAAAAAAGACCCCTAAGGCTTTCGCCCTAGAGGTTAATAGTTAAAATATAATCCAATGTAATATGGTTGTGTTTACAGTTGCAAAAACAATCCCGGCAACTGCAGCACCTATTAAAGAGTTTTCATAAGGTGCAAATGGATTTTGATGATCTCCACTCAATAACCATTTATAAACCGAATAACTTTGCAGGCCAGAAATAATAATTGAAATTACAATGATAAGTAAGACTTTTAGAATGGCCACAGCGACCTCCTTTAAAGTAAAAGAAACATGATCCAATACAATAATGAACCATATACAGCAAGTAATATTATAAAAATAACCGCAACAACTATCCAGGCGACAATTGCTTCTCCAATACTTCCAGTTCCGCAACTTGAATTTTTATCAATTTTCTTCATTTTTCTAGTCAAGATAAAGAATGATGTTCCTGCACTAAAAATCAAATCTAAAATAATTAATAATAAAAACATAAGGTATCGCATATTTACCTCCGCTACAAAAATTATCTATTTAAATTCCAAATTCAAGCTGAACAATAAATAAACTCTCTTCTGGATTTTTTAAATTATAACCGACTCCGGTTGAAACAGATATATCACTTCTTCCTAAATATTCGTCAATGGTTTTATTTAAACTATCAATGTATTGATGTAATCTTTCATTAGAGTTTAAAACTCTTTTCAAATCTTCTTCAGTGCTTAGATAAAGTTGTCTTTGTTCTTTTTTATCTTCTCTTTCTTCTTTATATAATCGTTTAAATTCATTTCTTTCAGCTACCAAATCTTTATTTTCTTCCTGCAGTTTATCGATATCTTTCTCTGCTTCCTGCCAGTTTTGTTTGAACCCTTCAGCGATTTCAGTAAGCTCTCGATTTCGTTCTAAGAGTTTTTGATAGCTCATATCAGACTGATCCTGAGCATTAACTTGCCCTGGCAAAAATAACAAAGCCAAAACTATAATAACAATCAGTAATTTTTTAATCTTAATCACCTTCCTTCAATTCTTCCAGCCTGGCACTTAGCTCTTTACCTTTTTCTTTACGAGCTTTTTGGTTATTTTCAATCTCTTCTAAACGTTCTTCCCTGCCTTCGCTTTGCTTTTCTAGTTCCTCAGCCGTGCTAGCTCTTTCTTTATCATTTTGCTGAAGCTGCTCATCTTTAGACTGACGATCATCAATATTAATTTCTACTTTTTTAGTGATTTCTTTTTCCTGATCAGCTTTTTTCTCAATCTCTTCTGATTTTTTCTTGAGGGCTTTATTGCTACTAAAACCAAAAATTCCTAAGACGGCTGCAAAACCTGCAGCAATTTCTTTTCCAACAAAAAATAAAAGTAATAGAGCAATAATTACAGCAATTACAATTAATATAATCTTAGTTTTATTCTTCAAATTACCACTCCTTTTTTGCTTTTTTTGAGTAAGCATTTGAAAAATCATAAGTTAAAAGATCTGCAGTAACTATACCAAGCCACTGGGTCGCATCTAATTGATTTTTCATAACCATTACAGTAGAAGCTATCAGAATAACTAGAGCTATCAAAAACTTTCTAGAGACAAATGAAAGTAATCTTCCTTTTAATTCTTTCTTTTCATCTTCAGTCATATCATTCAACCTCTTTTCTTAGTTGATCCATATCTATCTCAGGACATTTCTTCCATTTGTAACCTTCAAATTCGCTGTGGCCTTTGATATTTTCGGTAGTTATGCCATAAGCATCTTGCAAAGTTTTTAGTAACTCAACAAGAGCCTGGTACTGTTTGTCTGTTGGGTCATAATCTCTAAAATCACCAACTAAACAAACCCCTAAAGCTGATTGATTATGTTTTCCTACATGATAACTTTTTGTTTTGGCTGCGTTAGTCTTATATACAGTTCCGTCAGTGTCAATCACATAATGATATCCAATGCCCGGCCAGTCTAAATTATTGACATGATATCTTGCAAAAGCCTTGACATCTTCACCACCTGGTATGTTATCTGTAAGACTGTGATGTACCGCTATATAATATATAGCAGAAAGAGGTCTGGTTGGATATCTCTTGGAATTATGAGTTGGTAACTTATCTCTAACATCTACAACTTTCATTGATTGATCTCCTCTCCAAATTTATTTTCTTTCGTTCTTAAAAGTTTTTCGCGCATAAATTCAGGAATAGCAACACCGAGTTCATCGCAGTTTTCTAAAATAGAAATTGCTTCAGTTGCCCCGGCCCAAAGTAGAACAAAATCTCTCATTCCTTTCATACCTATTTGGGTTACCAGATGGCCAAGAGATATTACAATAGCATAAGTTGCTATTTTACCCCAACCTTTTCGGGACATCCAGCTAGATAGCTGACCTTTTTTGCTTGCTTTGATAATTCCTGTCATATAATCTGCTGCCAACAAAATTAAAAAACCCTGCATAGCTGCATTCATATCTCCAAACATCATAGTCAGCAATGTGCCCCCCACCGCAAGAAAACTTTTAATAAATGTATGCTCAAAAAATTTGTTCCAGTAATAAATTATTTCGTCTAAAAATGGTCTCCATTTTGCATTCACGTGTTTTCACCTCAAACCAAGCCCCGCTACAAGGCAAAAGTATTTGCTTATCTGTATATCGCATCAACTTCTTTGTTCTCGTACGTCATCTAAATCTAGTTGATTAAGTATTTCATCTTCTAACTGGCCAATAACTGACATTGTCAGATTATGGCTATTACAATGTTTTAATATTCCTAAATAGCTTTGAACACTGGCATTTATTTCATCGATCTCCACCTCCTCTTTATAATACTTTTTCTGAAGATATTTAAGCCGCCTTTTCAGTTTTCTCTTTGTACTTTTTCTCAATTTTCTATATGGTGGATAAGTAACATATCCGCAGAAATCTATACCATTCCAGATATTGTCCACGGTAGTTTTATTGTTAAGTTCTAATTTTAGATAATCAGCAAGAAATATTTCTATCTCCTGTCTAATTGTATGTAGTTCTTTCTTTGATTTTCCCAGGATAACGAAATCATCCATATATCTTACATAGTGCTTCACTCTCAAATTATGTTTAATGAATTTATCCATAAAATCTAGATAAACATTAGCAAATAATTGACTGGTTAAGTTACCAATTGGGATTCCAATTCCTTTAATTTTATCCCTTTCAAAGTAATGATCACCGAGATGTATCCCAAATTCACCATCATCTTTTTTGATAATTTTCCAGATCAGCTCTAAAGTATCTCTGCAGCCAATCTTTCTTTTGATTATTTCGAAAAGAGTTCTGTGATCTATCCTGTAGAAATATTTTGCAACATCAGCTTTGAGATAATAAGTTTTCCCTGGGCTCCTGTCGAGTTTTCTCATCCAGTGCTGCAGCTGGTCTGCTGCATAATGAGTACCTTTGCCAATCCGGCAGGCACAACTATGTTCATAAAAAGTTTTATCAAATATAGGGTTTAGGTTTCTATATACAGCCCACTGGACCACTCTATCTTCAAAAGGAAGTGCCATAACTAACCTCTGCTTAGGTTCATAAACATAGAATTGATGATATTCACCAGGTAAATATTCTTTCCAGATAAGCTGGTTTTGAAGGTTGATTAAATTACTTTCTAACTGATTAGTAAATTCAAGAACTTGATTAGTATATCGTTTAGATTTTCTAGCATTTTCATAAGAAACTAATAAGTTTGAAAAGTTATATATTTTAGGATATAAATTTTTAAATTTTTTTGGAATATTATCACCACTTTCTTTATTTGTGGGTGAAAATTAAAAGCCCGCTCAAATGAGAACGGGCAGTCGCTGACTGTGACAACTTTCTATTTTTCAATACTTGCTGCCTGGCCAGCAATCTAAATTTTTTGCTGGATTGACTTAAAAAGTATCTCAGCAGGGATTAAAAGCCTGTTCCTCATTTCTAGAAACACTGCAGCAGTGGCCGTAACCACTACTGTCTGAAAGATTTTTGCATGAAGAGCACAGACACCACGAGACCCGTTGTTCGAGTTCACGTTCCACGGTTGGTTGTTCACGTTGACCGAACGAGCACCGCAGTGGACACCATTGTTCCAGTTGCCACCTGTAACGCTCTTAACCCCAAATATTTAATCGCACGACTTGATCCAACCTCCAAGCATGCGGCCTATTTCATTGACTTTTTTAGATGCATTTTCATATTTAGAATCATTTAAATATCTTCTTTTGTGAGAAAATCTGATCAGCATTCTTAATTGTTCAAGTCTGACATCTACCCGGTGCAGAAATCTAACTTTGCTACCTCTAGATTTATTTGCTTCAATAATAATTTTTGAGATATCAAGTATTGAATTCTTAATTTGAGTACAAAGTACAAATTTTTCGTACTTCGGAAAGTTATCTACAATCGGGAAAAACCAAACCATAAAATCATATACTTTTTGATGTATTGTAAAATTTTTGATAAGTATTCACACCTTATAAAAAGACAGATTATCAAATCACGAATTACAGAGGATCACAGACACCACGAGACCCGCGGAGCGAGAACACGCCCCACGGTCGGTAGCCCACGTCGACCGAACGAGCACCGCAGCGGACACCATAGTCCCAGCCGCCACCTGCTCTGAAAGCAGTAAGACCATTATCATTAGGTAGATATAAATCTCCTAACTCATTCCAATTGCTTTCGATGCTTTCATCAAAGTCAGTATCGGGATCATACCAGCGCCAGTCGGTAGTCACTGAACTATCCTGTCTAATAGAAAGTTCATCCAACCACTCATACACATTACCAGCACAATCGACAATATTATAATTACTGATAGCATTGGTTACAGTACCAGTTGCAGTTCTACTGCTGTTGCTGGTAGCAGACCAGGCATTGACATTGTCACCATCGTTACCCTGAGGACTGCCCTGAGCTAATGCTGTCCACTCTGACATTGATGCCATCCTCTTATCAACTTTGGCAAACCTTTCAGCGAAACTGTACCAGCTTAAGCCTTCAGTTCCGGTTATAGGTGTCGCATTATATTTTGATTCAACACCACCGTTACCATCATCAGATGCCAGATAAATATCTACCCAAAGGTTTCCTACCTTAGCCATCCCCTCAGGGGAACATTTAGGACGATTAACAAGGTCCCAAACTGAGTTAGGTACAATGCTTTCTGATACATCAGAAGCTGTAGAACTGTTCCTTACCCGGCCATAATGAAAGCCACCAATCTTCCGAGTGTTATCAGCACTGGGCGTAACTCCAGAAGGAATTGTATCTGGATAAGTAGAGTTAGCCGAAAGCACAAAGTCTGGCTCAATACCATCAGCTGGTTGACAGGCATAGATATAATAATCTGTACCCATCGCAAAACTAGAAAAACTGCCATCATTGTCTGAGGCAGTTAGTGCTGATGCTGATTCAATTTTTAAGTTCTGCCTATTAATTCTTAATGCCAGGGCCGGAATATCTACTCCCTGGACTCCGGTTGTCTTTTCTATGTTTCCTTCAGCGTTGTAAAAAGCAGGACTATCTACTCCTACTACACTTAGCATAAGTCAATCACCTCTTGAACTTCAGATTCTGTAAATCCTAACTCTTTGAGCTTTGAGTCAGGGTTATCTACTAATTTATACTGAACAATTTTAACCGTCTCGGTTTCCTGATCATCTTCTTTCATTATTTTATAATCAGGGAGCGGGCCAGTCCTTTCATCCTCAGTTGCCAGTTCTTTATCAAATACATAATGCTGATCAGTTTCTAACAATGCCTGATAAGCTTCTTTTACTTTTTGAGTGTAGCCGAAATCATCGACGATATTTTCATAATCTTTTTTTGTCTTTAATTTTTTAGGAAATCCTTTCATTTATAATACCTCCTCTAAAACAAGTGATCCGTCAATAACTACTAATTTATATTGATGATCAGCAGTCTCTAGATCTAATTTGTCATTAATATCTTTTACAGTAACATAAGTTAAACTTTCGTCTATTTGAGCGGTAACATTTTCTGCATTACCTACAATAGTTACCAGATCAAGAGTAGATTCTACAATATCTGATCCAGTTCCAGCCGGCAAAAAGTCAGCATACTGCCCGGCGTTTGCTACGCAATATAAAATTTCGCCTTTGTCTGGATCGTTAGCGAAAAGACCAATCTCTCTGATATAAAAACCAGTGGCTAAACCTTGATTAGAAACAGTAGCTCTGGCTCTAGCATTACCGCTGCCGTCTACAAATAAATCGGTAAGGTTAAGAGACTCCTTTTCATTTATCAAAGAACTTAAATCAATTAAATTTGTACCATCCGGCAGTTCTCCATCTCCAACTGCTGCTCTAGTAAAATTTAGAGTAGTACCAGTCTGAGCTTTTGACTGCAGCTCTAAACCATCTTGAGTAATCGTTAAACTATTAAACTGGGCCATCATTTACACCTCCGTGTATAATTTCAAATAAGTACTTTGTCTGTTTGCAACTCCAACTTTTAATGCGCCCGAACTTTCTATAACCTCGGGCAAAGGTATTTGTTTTAAAATCAATTCCTTAGATTGTCTATTAACTGCGGCAACATAAAGATTATTAACTGGATCATAAACATCTTGGACCGGAATCTGTTTTAAAGTGACATTTTGATTAGTATGCATAAAAGATGCAAAATATAAATTAGCAATGTTTTCGCGCTTAATGTTAACTGATTCTAACCAGGACCGTTTATTTTTTGCTGAGTTAATAGCTTTCAGTAGTTTTCTTAAGACTTCTTGATCAGTTATTCTATCCTCAACTTGGATTCTGAAATAATAAGGGTCTCCATCATATTCAAACCATTCTTCCACAATAGCGTTGTCAAATGCATCACTGACAATTTGTTCGACCGCAAAAGGAGTTCCCTTTGTATAATGCAAAATATAAGCTTTTTTTGCTATTTTTCTTTTTTTCTCAATTGGTAAACTGAGTTCATAATAATCAGCATGAGCTGACAGCGCTAAATGATCGACAACTTTTTCTTCTGCATTGTCAATATCTCCAACAGTTAAAACTTTATTTATTTTGCTTACTGTTTTTTGATGTTCAGCGTCTATGCTTTCGCTTGCTGCTATGATATCCGGATCTTCTCTTAAATTCGGAGGTAAGATTTCAATAAGTTTAACTTCATCTATTTTATTATTCATCTTCTAAACCTCCATAATTAATAGTTATATTGGCTGCAGCTGCCACCTCTGTTTTCTGAACTTGAGTAAATACTGGTGCTGCAACAACAGACCTTTTAGCTCCAGCTTCTTTTATTCTACTTTTAAGTTCATCCGGGTTTATATCCCGGCCAATTTTTGTTTTTTGCCATTTTTGATAATCAGATATAGCTTGATCAACTGCATCTTGTATATTCTGAGCAATATCTTCATCATTTGAAGATATGTAATAAGTCAAATCTATATCATACATAACTTGGACCGGAGCTCCTACCTGTACATTATCCGTAAGTGGCCTTCGTTTTTTGAAATCCAAATATTCTTCTAAAGAATCTATTATTGCCTGGTCAGGTAATTCTCCATTTTCTAAAATAAATCTAATATCCACAACTCCTGGCGATGGAGAAGTTGGCACAACATCAATAATGCTCTGACTAAACTCTTTGACAAAAAAGATATATGCTCCCTCCGGGCCAGCAACTGAAAACGACTCTGGCTTCAAATATGTTTTTCTGGTCAGACTTTCATCGCTTTCTTCCTCAGCTCCATTCTGACTTGTATCTATATTTGTTATTGATTCAGTATAAGGTATTGGATCAACAAGAGTATCTATCTGTCCAGCTGTGAAACCATTGCCAATTGTTCCTGCTTCAGTACAAGTAACTTGAAATTCATAGGTTGTTGACCCGGCCGGCACTTCTTGATATTCAGTAGTTTCAAAAAATATATTATTACCAGGAGTAACTCTGGTTCCGGCTTTTATAGGAACTGCATTATCTTGTGCTGCAGAAAGAGTAATTTCCATAGTTGTTATCGCTTTTTGCGGTCCGTCTTTATCGACACTTAACAATGCAGCTAAATGTTCTAACTTTTCGCCTGTGGAATAATAAAGCAAATTCTGTTTTGCGACTTTATCTATTAACAAATTAGTTTGGTATTGTTTCAAAACTTGAGAATAAATCCAAATTCGAACAGGATCACCTGGGGCAAGGGTTTTCTTTTTCCCAGTTTGATCATAAAAAGCTTTTTCATAACTTTCTATAGCATCGGCCAGCATAGTTTCTACATCTGTTTCTACAAAATTTATTTCCGGCAAGTGTTGCAATTCTTGAATTTTAGCCACTTTCTAACACCACCTTAGGTATTAACACTCCATCTTGATCCGGTTCTTCAAATAATACTTCAGTAACTTTTACTCTGGGTTCATATTTTCTTACCTGTTTAACATACTCTGCAGTCAAAAGCCCTTTGGCCCGGGCCATCGGTTGGTCAAGAATAGACCAGTCGATTCCGAATTCTCTATCAAAAGCAACTGTTCCTTTTGGAGTGGTAAGTATAGTTTTTACATTTCTTATAACTTCCTGATATTCTTCAAGATCATCATTTAAATTTAAATTAATTTTGGTTGTATCAATCATTTGCATCACATCTCCGAAATGTATTCTTCAAGAGAGACATCTATTTTTGCTGAAAATAATTCTCCCTGGTTAAATACAGTATTCCAGGCTGAACTTATGCTTTGGCACACCCAGAGATCGTCCCCAACTATCTTGCTGCCTATAACAAGCGAATATGCTTCTCCTTGATTTACAATGCTGGCCCACTTTTCTATCTCATCTCGGGGTTTAACGCCGTGGTTTCCATTGAGGTTAATTGTAAAGCTAATCGTTTCAAGATCGGGATTGCTAAATTCACTTCTAGGTTTTTGGCCAATAATCTGATGTTTTTCATAACTGGCAGAAGCTGTATGAGATAAGTCATTAAAATTCAAAATCCGACTATCTGATGTTTCGAAGATAACCGGACCAAAATATCCAATCATATAATCACCTTATTTCTAATGAGTATGGTGGTTAGTGTTGCCTGCTGTATCAATAATTGATCCTCCTGAGGTTATATCTCCACCTGCAGAAATAGTGCCACTAACATTAAGATTTTGATTAATAGTTAAGTTTTTAGTTATAGTTGTTTCTCCATCAAGAGTAATTGTAGGAGCTTTAAAAACAATCGATGTTGCTGCATTAAGCACAATATTATCAGCGTCTATGGTTAAAGTTTTTGAGTTTTTATCGTACTGGTAAAAGGCTTCGTCATAGATGTTTTTATAATAGTACTGTGGCCCGGGCTGCTTTGGCATATTTTTGAGACTATAAGGCTGGCCCAGACAAAAACCTTTTGAAATTCCATTAGGTAAGAAAACACATAAAACAGTATCCCCTACCTCTGGCATATTATATTCAAAAGAAAGATAAGGAAGAAGATCTGTAACAATATTATCTTTATCTGGAAAGGTCACTTTCACAGCTCCGCGTTCATAATCGATACTTGAAACATTACCAACTCTGATCATATTTTTTAATATCTGAACAATTTTATCTTTAATCCAGCTCATTAATAACCCTCCAGAACTTTATGCATTTCAAGGCCCATTTTATAAGGTTTTACATTATGAATTATTTTATCAATATAATACTTGCCAGAATAAATTCCTAAGCCAGTGATTTCTATAGTGCTGCCGGCAACTAAAAAAGTTCCTCCACTTAATTTACCTTTCAAATTTATTTCGCTTTTATTTTTCTTTCTTAAAGCCCCTTTCGCTTTTGCTTCTGCTTCAGAAAGAGAAAATACTAAATCATTAATCTCTAATATTTTTTTACCTGGTTCCCCTGGTATTATAAAAGTATAATCTTTGTGTTCTTCGGTTTCTGGATCAAAGTAACTTAAATGAGCTCCATCATATCCGCTGTCAGTAAGATTAGGATCGAGGTCCCAGTCTTCTAATTCTGATTCGTCAATAGTAGTTACCGGCTCCTTGCTCTCATAATCTTTTTCGTTATAAAGTACAATTTTTTCTTTATAAATTTTCATTACTACACCGTACCTGGTGCAGAGATCATTAAGAAAAGTTTTGTCACTAACTTCACTTTGTTCAACAAATTTTATATCGGGATTTAAACTGGAATCAAAAACTAGATTTAAATTGTTCTCATTAGCAATTTTTTGTGCTATTTTCTCTAAAGTGGCTTTATTCCAAGTTCTGCTTTTTTTAGTAGTTGTAAAGTCTGTATCATTAGGAAGTGCTGCAGCATTTAAACTTAATTCAACTGGTCGCCCTCTGTACCGTGGCCGATCAACAATAAATTTCCCGCAGCTAAAAACTCTTGTATCTCCCTCTTTGTTCCAATCTTCTACTTTTATTGATGCTTCAATTACATCGCCTGTTTGAGGAGCCCAGTTCGATAGCCATTTTTTTGTTATATCATGTACTTTAAGTTGTATAGTATCTGACGATCCCGAAGCAACATCGGTAAAAGAAAATGATTTAATTTCCTTTTCTAAGTTTTTAGTTATATTTGTTCCCTGGTAATAAATTATAGGATTAGCTCTTCTGGTTTTCATTTATTAATCCCTCCATGGAGGTGCTTGTTTCCCAGAAGAACTTTCTTCATCTATTTCCGGCAACTCCAGTTCAATGCCGGCTGGGAAAATAACAAATTCTATATATTCTTTATTCGCCTGCATTAATTCTTTTGCATATTTTTCTTTTCCTAAATTTTCTTTTGCGATAATATCAAATGTATCACCGGATTTTGTAGTATACCTCACAACAACCACCTCTTTAACTGAAATCAGTTCTTGGATTTCCTCCTAAATCAAGAAATACTTCTTCGATCATATCTCTTAATTCTCTATTTGAACGCTCCAATTCTGTTTTATCCGCATTTCCTTCAATAATATTTTCAATATTAATTTCAATTTTAGTATTTTTAGTCGAATTATCAGATTTTAAGTTGTTTAATATTTTAGTAGCCTTAGAAGGAGTTTCTTTTAGTTTTTGTATAAGCGTCTCGGTTTTAGTTGCAGTTGTAACCTGAGTTCCTTGTGGCATATTAACCAGTTCAGGTCCTTGCTCTCCAACTATAGCCATACCTCCGCCGAAATTATTCGTTCCTTTTGCTAACAATGGGATTTCTGGAATGTCCGGGCCAAAACTTTTACCTCCAACTCCTGGTACCCAGTCGGGTATAGAGACATCAATCTTTCCAATGCCTGCAAGGGCTGTATTAATCAAACCTATAGTATTATTAATTGGAAGTTTAACTAAATCTCCAATTAAAGAGAATGAACCTCCGACTGCTTGAACAACTCCATCCCAGGCTTTTGACCAGTTGCCAGTAAATACTCCGCTTACAAAATCAACTAGTCCGTTAAAAGTGTCTTTTCCTGACTGATAAATGTCAGTGATTCCACTTATAAAAGCTTCAACTACCGGCAAGTTTTTAATTAAATTATAGAAAGCTCTTAACTTAGGTAATATTTTGTCCCAGTTTTTATAGACCAAATATCCGGCAGTAGCCAGAGCGCCTATCGCGATTGCTACAACTGCAGCTGGATTAGCTGACATTGCAAGATTAAGCGCGACCTGAGCTTTGCTTGCCGCCAAAGTAGAATATCGAGCTGCATTCATAGTTGTTTGAAAAGTACTATAAGCTTTAGAGATTGCTTGAACAATCATTCCGGCTTTTTGAGCAGCTGTCAAAGCAATTTGAGTAGTTTTATATGCTACCATTGCAGAAGTTATTCCAACGACAATTGGCTCTATTGCAGTCCAATTATTTTTTATGAAATTATAAGTTGCTCGGACAGGCTCCATAGCCGCTTTTGCTTGAGCTCCCATTTCTTTATAATTAGCAAGAATAAATTCTAACCCTTGATTAATATAGGGTAAAACTTTGTTACCAAAATTAATTTTCAATACATTAATTAACTGTCCAAAACGTTCTCTTAATGCTTTAGAAGTTTTAACTTTATCTTTGAAAGCTTCGTTGCTTGCTCCAACTGCTTGATACATAGCTTCTGTTTTAGTTGTAAAGTTTTCTGACTGAGCTCCAGTTAAAGCAATAACTGCATTTAATGCTTCAACTCGCCCAAACATTTTACTTAATTGTTCAGTAGATCCTCCAGTAGCCTTCTTTAAAAGGTCAAGTGTTCCCTGGAAACCCTTTGCTTTGATCATTGCTGCACCAGATTCATATCCTAAGCCATTCATAACTTCTTTCATAGCTGATGTTGGCTTTGTTAAAGCTGTGAAAACCCCTCTTAACTGAGTACTTACTTTTGCAGTATCACCAGTAACACCAGTTAGAGTGGACATAGCCCCGAAAACAGATTCCATATTGGCTCCCATCGCGCCAGCAAGAGGTACTACATCACCCATATTCTGTGCTAATTCTGGGAAACTTGTCTGACCTAATTTAACAGTCTGGAAACCTAAATCAGAAACTTTTTGAGCAGTCTCTGCACTTACATCTCCGTAACCTTTCATTGTGGCAGATAAAAACTTAACTACATTTTGAACATCCGCATTACCACCGCGAGCATTTTCTGCAGCCTTTTGAAAAATATCATAAGTATCAGCGCTTTCTCCTAATGCTGATATAGTTTCATATAGACCTCTGTTTAACTGTTCTGTAGAAAGACCAGTTGCAATTGCTGTTTGTTTAACCTGCTCACTATAATTACCTAACTTTTCTTTTACATTGCCATCCAGGAGAGTACCAACATCAGCCATTTGATCTTCAAATTCCATTGCTGCTTGAGTAGAGCTTTTTAAAGCGGTGACTATTGTTCTGGCACTAAAATATATTCCGGCAGCACCCAAAGCTCTTTTCATAGTTCTACCTAGTTTAGAATAAGCACTTTCTGTATAACCTGCACTTTTTCTAATATTTTTCATATTCTTCTGGACTTTAGAAAAAGATTTATGCATACTGGATTGAACTTTTGCACCCAAAAGAAAATGAGTTTGATAAGTGGTCCTACTTGCCATTATTAGTCACCGCCTTTATATCATCAGCTATATTGAAAAGTTCATCGATTTCTAAGTAATAATAAAAATCAACGCTGGTTGATGTTCTCAAACCTAAACTGACAGAAATTTTTCTTAACTTTTTTCCGTCAGTGGCTTTTATTCCTCTCCGTAGAAAAAATTCATTACCGCAGTCTTTACTTTAATAATATTTTTTGCACCTAATTGATCAAAAAATTCCAGCGGTAAATCTGTAACTCGGTTAGATACCAATCTTGCATAAGCAACACTGGCTTCTGGTTGAGAAGAAAAGTTACCATCTAAATTAAACTGTTTTTCTAATTCAATTAGATCACTGGTTTTTAGCTTTTCCAAACCAGTTAAATCAATTTTTTCTACAGTTTTATCTTCAAATTTGATTGGCTTACTTAACTCAATGATCAACGGATTATCTTTTTTCACTTCTTTAGACATTTAATTTACCTCCTATTATATTTGATCTCTTACTTTTTTAAGTATATCTTGACCATCAACAACATAAATGAAGTTTAATTTGTCATATTCTAAAACTTCTTCTCCATCAATAACTATTTTGATATACATTATTTCAAGAGTATTAGCAGTCTCAGATGGCTGGCCAACTCCCATAGTACCTAAATTAAGATTTTTAGGCACTACTTTCATAGTTATTTTCACTGGTTGATATTCAATAGTTCCAGCAGAAGAGTCATTAATCTGCTGAGACCCACGCAAGATTATAGTTTTGGCAGTAGGAGTCATCAGTTTTGTTGAGCGTCCGTTAACAGTTCTATACGGGATTTCTATTTCCATGCTGCTAAAATGTCCAGGTGTTGGACTTTCATATTCTCCCGCTATACCAGCTCCGGAAATTGTTTCTGACATTGCTTCAAAATTTGGTAACGTTACTTCGCCTGTGATACCAATCATTTTTTCGCCTTCATCATAAAGATTAAAGTTAACTACTTTTTCTGGAATAGGATTTACCACTATTATTCACCTCCAAGAGCTGCTTGCAGAGCATAAGGATCAAACTCTAGAATGTTTGTGATAGATCTAGCTGGTGGATATGGTGTCAAATACTGATGGAATACAATTTTTCCATCGATAATATCAGTCAATGGATTTTCATCCTGGTTAAATTCAATCTTAGCTCCAGCCAGCTGCTGTTTAGCTTTATAACCATTTGCTCTGATGTTTTCGCTATCCACAATATTTTCAACTAATCTTAAGTTAGTGGGATCATCGACTTTTTGGAAATATGTCCGAATGAATGTATTTCCCCACCAGTCAAACATTCTTCTAACAGATATGAATGCATCCTTAGGATCAGTAGTAGATGGATAAGCTCCAGTTCTATTACCCCAGGCTTTCCAACCATCCATATTAATAGCAGTTATAATACCATTGCTATTTAAAAGATTGGCCTGCACCTGATCTAGATATACTTCTTCTCCGTTTTCTAAAACAGTGGCTGTAATTTTAGCCTGCTTGTTAGATGGAGAAACAAAAGGAACGCCTTCGTTTTGATCATCAATAAAAGCCATTAGCGGTGCAATAAGAGCGCTAAAATAATAAGTTTTATCTCCAACCATAGCTTTTGGCCAGGCGACAATATTATTTTTATCAGTGTAGCTGTTATCATTCTTCCAGCCAGCTGCATCACTATAAGCTGCAGCTCCATCAACATCATTTGTATCAATATCAAGAACCGACTGACAGCTAAATGAACCGTTAATTCCTTTTGTTTTTGAAGTCATTGCAATACCTACAGATGGCATGTGACTCCAACCAGGGGCCAGAATAGTACCAGGTATTACTGATAATTGAGGAAATACCTGCTCAACATTTTCTAAACCTTTATATTTTCCAGTAGCAATATCATAACCACCAATCACATCATCTTTAGTTACTGCTGATGGATCTAGCTTTGTAAAACCTAAAGTTAGTGATGTTTCTCCGTCAGTTTCTATTTGACCACCTTCAACAACTTCCAGTACAACGAACCCATCATCATTAAAAGATAATTTATAATCATTATCTTTTACATAATCGGTTACTCCGTCTTCACTGCTGACAGAAAAGTTTTCATCTAACATTATTCCTTCTTCTTCAATTTCAATTTCATTATTTACAATTGCATAAACTTCATCGGTTACAGCTATATTATGTTCTGCGGGATCTAGAACATTAATCAGTACAATTGGTGCAACATTAAAGACTCTAAAAGATGCATCAATAGACTGGCATATAGTGTAATTTTCAAAGTCATCAGAATAGCCAACTTTACTTACTGCTTCAGCAAAGCTATAAGCAATAAGTGGTTTATTAACAGCACCCTGTGGATCTTCAACCAAGTTTACTGGTGCTGTACCTACAACAACCTGTATAGCACTGTCAACCTGTACAGGAGGTGTTAATGAAGTTGCCTGTTCTGTAATATATACACCGTGTTGATAAGCCATTTATTTCACTCCTTTATGAGTATAGATTTTCATTTGTTTGTAATACTTTTGCGACTTCCCAGTTAGTTTCTAAGGCACTATAAAAATAAGGGTAAGTTACATCATCGTTAGTCATCCATTTAACTGGATAATCAATAACATATTTGCTATCAAATAATTCTTTTTCTCTTAAATGTTGATATATTTTGTTTAAAATAATTATGCTGTCTTGATAACCTTGATTGTTTTCGTCTTCATCATAAACGCCAACCATGAAAAGAATATGGGCTGTATTAGCGGTATCTTTGCTTTGTTCTTCTCCATCGAGTAATATCACATTTACAAAAGGAAAAATATCGATATCTTTTTTCTTTTTCGGCAAATACTGCTTATAAAAATTAATATTCACTTTTTCATTATCTGTATTTAAAAATTTAGTACCTTCAAAGATTTTTGGAAGGACTTCATCAACTAAATGTTTTTGTAATAAAATAGGAACCATTATCTACCACGCTCCAGTACTCTTTTAACTTCATGATCAAGCCGCTTATAAAATGTCTCTTCTGCTCTGTCCTGTGCATAATCTGATATTTCATCGTTTGCAATCATTTGAGGTACGGCCGGGCCAGCCATTCTGGTAATAGGCAGCCTTTTTTCTCCAACCCTTTTAAATATTTTGTTGCCATTAATGTCAGTTACAAATGCATCTTTCAAATCTTTATAACCATCTCTTTTAATAGCAACTTTAAGCTGAGGTGGATTAGATGGCTTTGGCTTTCTGGGTTTATATCTGAACTTATCAAGCGGTACATGTTCACCCTCTGAAACTACTAAAGCCCCCAGGCTTGACCTGCGAGCTTTGATAGTTTCTATTGTTTTTTTAACATCACTTGATTTAATATGATATTCTTTGCGAGTTTTCTTAGCAGCATTAGATCTCATAGTAGATGCAGCTCTATTAAGAGCACGATATAAAACAATTGGCGTTTTACTCTTATATCTACCAAGAGTTTTTTCAATCTCTTTAACCATATTTGTTGAAATTTCTATCATGAGAAATTCGCCACCAATCCGATCAGATATGACCCTGTTTCCTCTTTTGAGTCCGCTACCTGGTATAAGTCGCCGTCGAAGCGGATATTCTCTCCAGGTAAAGGTTTATCCCCATAATCTGCAGCTTTTACAATAAACATCATATCTGCATTATATATTCCGGTAGGATCTTTAAACCCAGTTTGCCTGTTTTTGCCCCATTGTTCAATTAAATCATTATCAACGATTACATCCATTTCAGTTCCATTTATGCTGTGGTTAGTTGCAAACTCATCGACATTCATAAACACATCAAGGTCAGATTGTAAATAATCTTTTAGTTTTGGCATAATATCATTCCTTAATCAGTGATTACTTGATCAGGATCTAAATCAACATTCACTTCCCCTTCTTCTGGTGGTTCTTCCATTTCACCAATTTTCTCTTCAAGTGGGGCTACAACCCCTTTTCTATTTTTAGTTTCTCTTTCAAAATCTAACATGTCATAAAGGTCATCCAGATCATCAGTTTCAGAAATTAATTTTTCAACTTCTTCAACAGTGAGATTATCCGGAATAATTTCAGGCTCTTTTTCTTTGCCTGGGCCATCAGATTCAGAGCTTTCTTTCTTTTTGACATCTTTTATGATTTCTCCATAGCCTTTTTCAGCTAAACTTTTTTCTTGAGATGCAGAAAGGCCAGAAATTATATCTCCGGCCTTTTCATTTTCTCCATATACAGTTTTTTCAAATCTAACTTTGCCGTGAGTTACTTTAAACATAATTTACCTCCTTTATTAACCTCTAGTGTCAATTACATACCAGCTATCAATATCGAATGGTGCTGGTAAAGGTTTTGAAGTCATTCTAAATGTCATAGCATCATTACTTGTGTCAGCAAAGATTTTAGGAACTCTAGTTCCTTCATAAGTATGATATCTTTTATCATCTTCAAGCTGAGTGACAGCTGCATACAACATTTCTCCTATTCCCTGAGGTGCGATTGCTACATGATCAGAAGGAAAATAAGGTTTAACTACACCGTCATAATCCATATACCAGGAATAGTAGGTGTAAAAATCAAGCCCTAGATCACTGATAAAGCCAAGATATTTAACTCCATGACCATCAACTGTTCTAAATTCAGGATTGATCATACCCATTTCCATTCTTCTATTATCTAATTTATCTTTAAAATCGCTATCATTTAATAAATCAGACCATGCATCCTGTCCGATAATAGCCATTTCTGGGTTATAACCAGACTTAAGGACAGTTTCTACACCATTTGCAAGATCTTTATATCTAGATGGAGCTGAATCATTCCAAGCATCAGTTCCTGTAAGAGTCAACTTATTATTAAGCTGATAATTAACCTCATCTGTTCTGAAGTTAGTTAAATCATTATCTATATAACCTTTAACAGTTACTTTTCCATCTGTTAAAAGCTCAGAACACATTAGTTCCTCTCTGCGAGAAATTGAATCTTCCATCTCTTGAGAGTCCTGCTCTAAGAAATAATCCTGCCTTTCTTCAGGAGATTGAGAAGTGTGTACTGTTTCCCCTGGAAGTCTAGGTTCTAATACCTCAGGTCTCAGAACTCTTTGAGGTGCGATCTTTGGTGGCTCATAGTTCTTAGTTTCAAAGCCTTTTCTTTCCATGTTGATACCACCAACATTTTTTGCAACAAAAGGAGCTATTTGACGTCCTCCTTTTCTAAAATCGATATCAACAGTTTTTGTTAAAAAAGTATTTGCCTGACCAAAAAACGTATCGCGAATAAAAGTGGTAACTGGCATGTTTTTTGATCTAGCAGGTTTCATAGTGCGAGGGTTGTTTAAATTAATTTCATTAGCCATTTATATTTCCTCCTTGAATTTAATAATTAATAGAATCTCTAAGATGTATATTTACATCTCTTAATTCATCTTCGTGATCAGTCGGGGTGCTATCCCCACCAAAAATTACAGCATTTCTATTAAAAATACCTGTTTTCCAAACTGCTAAAGTTACATCTCCTCCAGAAGTATCAACATCTTCTGGCAATACATATTTAGCAACTTGACTGCCATCGGCGCTTGCTTTATCACAAAGTTTTCCTTTGCCGTCAGCTTCAACTACACCCAGAACACTACCTCTTTCAAGAATGCTTTGTCCTTGAGCAATTGTTAAAGCAGCAGTCAGCAATTCTACTTCATGGCCAGCAACTAAATTATCAGGTTCATTGTTAGCAACAACTTCATAATTAGCCATCAATCTTCACTCCTCTCCTTTTAGCGTCAAATTTAGCGACTATACTTTTAGCTTTATCATCCACATTTTTAGGGCCAGAATCTTCTTCGGCTGAATTGTTAGCTTCTACATCTTCTACCCCTGACTCTTCAGTATCTTCTCTAACATTGTTAAGATACTGACCAGCTTTTTTCTTATCAGATTTCATTGCTTCAAAAGCTAAATCTTTTGCATCCATTGGTTCATCGAACTTAGCTTTATTAACCAAGTCCTGATCAATATTGTCTGCAATCTCATCAATATTTTTAATTCTTTTTCTTTCTGACTCAACTGCTTTGTTTTCAGCTTCCTTCACTAAATCCGGGTAAGCATTAATTAAATCTTCAAGGTTTTTAATTTCCACGTCCCGATCACCTTCCTTTTGAGAATTATCTTCCTTATTTTTGTTTTCTACAGCCTGTTCATTTGATTTTATAGAAATCATCTCTTTAATAGATGTTTCCATACTGTTAACTATTTGCAACCTTTTAAATTCATAATCCTTAATATTTTTGACGTTAAATTCTTCATCTTCATCCTGATAGAGAACTTTATCAGCAAATTTTTCTTTTACAGCCGTATTTGCACTCATCCAGGTTTCTTGATTCATCATTTCCCAGATTTCATCTTTTGGTCGACCAGTACCAGCTATATAAGCGTTAACAATTGCTTCTTTAATTTCGTCTAACACATCAGCAACTTTTCTTAGTTCCTCAGCGTCACCAAAAACTCCGTTTGCCGGAATAGGATTATGAATCATAATTTGGCCAACCGGTGAAATATATCTTTCATCTGCTGCCATTGCAATCATACTTGCTGCTGAAATTGCTTTACTGTCTATTTTTACAGTGACTTTTCCTTTATGCTCTTTAAGCAGAGTGTATATACCAGCAGCTGCAAAAACTGAACCTCCAGGACTGTCAATCCAAACTGTTATGTCTTTTTCTTTGTTTTTTATTAAAGTGTCCTTAAGTTGGTTCTTGCTAGCATAAGGTATGCCAAGCCAGTCATATAACCAAGAATTTTCACTATCTAATATCTCGCCTTCGATTCTCAATTCAAGACTTTCTGAATCTTCATTTTCAATATTTTTAAAAGACCAAAACTTAGTCAATTTCTGTCGCCCCCTTTTCAATCTCTTTGTTATATAGAGTCTTAACTAGATTTTGAACAGCATTTTGATCATCCTCCCCAAGCCCATCATAGGCTTCTCTGACCTTTTTGTTTTCCTTCAGTAGCTGTTTTATATTATCGTCCCAATTGCTTCCATTGAGCTCGGTGGTTTCTCTTTCTCTAGTTGATAAACCATTTTCTATTCTCATAATTGCAGCAGTGACCTCTTTCACTGGATCAACCTGTCCTGGAGCTGGTCCTATCCATTCTGCAGAAGCCCAGGCTCTTTTAATGGCAGGATCATTGAAGTAACCAGGTGCTTTAATTCTGCCCCGGGCAACTGCTTCTGTTAACCATAATTCATACACTGGCTGGCAAAAATCATTAGCAAACCAGGTTCTCCGCATTTTAAATGCTTTCCAGGCTTCTAACAATGCAGCTCTACTCGCTGAATATGAAGAAAGAAACGCTTTATTTAATAACTCATATGGTATTTCTAAAGCTGCACCAATTTGTTTGGCTATCGCATTTATGAATGGCTCGAAATTATTTCCCGGTCTGGTCGGATCTCCAAATTCAACACTTTCACCTTCACCTAAGACATTGATTGTCCCGGCGCCCATTTCGTAAGAATTTGGATCTTCTTCATCTACCTGTTCTTCACCCATAAAGGTTTCTCCAAAAGGTATTTCATTGGCCGGGCCATCTTGTTTAATAAATGCAGTAAAAAATGACTGCACAACTGCTGCAGTCAACTCTGCTTTTGTATATCTAGTTATTTGTTTTAAGGATTCAATAACCGGAGCAAGATAAGGTACACCTCTGTACTGTTCGCATCTTTCAGGCTCCATTAAATGTAAGATATTAGGTTCCCCAGTTTTGTCTCCAAAAGCTTTAACTCTTTTCCATTTTGTGAAGTGGCCATCCATTTTCTTTTTCGGATGTCTATTTGCTACCCAATAAGCGACCACAGCCCCACTTTCTTGATCAACTTCAACACCATTATAGATAGGATTTCCAGTTTCACTATTTTTACCAGAAGTATTATACTGAGCACTATAAAAACTTGAATAACTAAAATTACTTCCTACATTAGGAGTGCCTATTCTATCACCTTCTACAAGGTGCAGCCTTAAAGTATAAGGCATCCAACTTTTTGCTTCATCTCTTTTAATGAGTGGAAAAACATCTCCATTCATTAGCCAGGACATTAGTGCCAGACCCTGCAGCTCATAAAAATTATTAAGTCTTAAATTATCGGCCCAAACTGATTCTGCCCACAAACTAAATTCTTTTTCGACTTTTCTTTCCCACTGATCAGCTTGTTCTTCGCTTATTCCTAAAGTTTCAGCATCTACTTTTGATTTTAGTTTTAAACCGGCACCTACAACATTGGTCCTGTTGGTTTTGATTGCAGAAGCAGCTAAAGGTGACCCCATAAATAATGATCTTGAGCGCTGTCTTAATGTATCGAGATTGTCATTAATATCTTCGTTAGGGCTGCGACTCAATGAATTCCAACCTTTCATTGATTTTTTCTGATGGCTGGCTCCGCTTTCGCTGTACCCAGAGTTTTTAAATTTCTCCCATGCATTAAGTTTTTCTCTTGCATATTCTCTTTTTAGTGCAGTCTGAGGACTAAGATATTTTACAGCTTTGTCGATTAAATTCATATTCGTCACCTACCGTACTTTTCTTTTAATCAAATTTTGTCTATTTTTTTCCTTTGATTTAATTTTGGTGTCCTTAGGAATGATAATTTCTTTTTTTGGCTTATTTTTTTTATTTTTGTAACTCATTTTGTACCTCCTATAGGTCTCTGGCGGTAATTCTATAAGCTTTTCTTCTGCCTTTTCCGTCTACTGCGGCAGTTAACTGATCAACTTGTTTTTCTAAACTGTCAATTGCTGCTCTTATTTCTTCTAAATTAGCTCGAGTCAAACTTCTAGTTCCAATTTTGTACTCCTGGCCGGCAAGAACAGCCATTTCTGCTTCATAATAAGCTTCTAATCTTTGTTTTGCTTTTTCTAACCTGTCTTTTGAAGCCATTCAAACCACCTTCCTTATACTGAAACACCCTTATTAACCACACCGCGGCGCTTCTTTTTTCTTCTAGATTTAGAATTGCTTGTACTAACACTGCCATTTCCTTTTTGTTTTAGCCTTTTTTCAAGTGCATCAAAGCTAGGATTAAGTATATTAAGTGCAGCTAAAGCATAATTTCTTAAATCTAAAGGCTCATTTCTCTGATTAGGGCTGATTTTTTCCCAGACCATTCTGTACTGGCCACTCCTTTTTCTCCGGACCAGTTTCTCAGATATGAGTCCTTGAAAATAACTGCGATCATAATTTCTTTCTTTATTAGCAGGGAAGTGACAATATCCATCGCCTCTTTCTTTTATCTTAAGTCTTGACATGATAGTTGATTTACCAGAATCAACACCCAAAATAAAGACCGCAGCATTTTCTTTTTTACTGCGGTAAATCTTATCTATCAAAGGAATACCCGGGCCACCGCGGCCTTTAATAGCAAATATTCTTCTATGTTCGTTCTTTTTGCAAAATTTATAAACATCTGAAGTGAAATGACCTCCAGAGTCAACACAGGTACAGGTAACTTTCATTCCTTTACCTGACTCTGTCCTGAAAGTCTGGTCTAATTTATCGGAAAGCATCTGCCAGGTTGAAGGCATATCAGGAGCACCCATTATCATGCCATACTCAATACCCCAGGACTCCTGCCCTTTTCCCCAGCCTGCTATCTCATATTCTAGTCTGTCATCCTGAACATCGACACCAGCGGTTAAAAGTAGAACTCCATCTGGCACATCTGCTTCATATTCTTCCCTGCGTTTTAAAAGAAATTCTTCATCTTCAATTTCTCCTTTTTCCTCCCAGGGCAAACCAAGCATTGTATTTTTAAATACCTTATACTGCTCCGGATCTTTCTTCACAGTCAGCCATTCTTCTATAATTTCTTCCCAGGGAGTCCAGGGACTCACAAAAGCATTAAGATGGAAACTTCTTGTCTTAATTACATCATCATTTTCTGCAACCCATTTACCTGATTGATTCTTCCAGGTGTGCTCATCAAATTTGCTATGACATTCAGTGCACTCATATTTGAGATCCCAAACTTTATAATTGCCTTTTTTATCTTTCTCATATTCAAATTTAACATTTTGCAGATGTATATATTGATAATCTCCACAATGAGGACATTTAAGCTTCCATTTTTCCTGAGTACCTTTTTTATATTCATCCTCAATTCTGGAAGCATCCTTAATTGTTGGAGTAGACACATAAACTTTTTTCTTATTCCAAAAAGTAGTTGTTCTTTTTTCAGCAAGTTTTAACGGATCGCCTTCACTGCCGGCCGACTCTGGATATCTGTCTATTTCATCAGCAAGTAATATCCTTATTGGTCTACTTGCTAAACCGGCTGGAGAATTAGCTCCTCCCAGGGCAAGAAAACCACCGGGGAAAGACTTCATCAAAATAGTATTATTCCCGCTTTTACTTTTGCTGTCTGCAACTTTTTCTCTCAGAGAATCAGCTGCCTTGATAGAAGGAGCAATTCTTCTCTTTGAAAAATCCTGAGCAGTTTCAATTGTTGGTTGGATCATAAGCATAGGACAAGGATCAACATCAATATAATATCCCATGACATTAATTACTATTTCAGACTTTCCAACCTGAGAACTACTCATTACAACAACTTTTTCTACTTCTGGATCATTAATAGAATCCATTATTCTACGTTGGTAAGGTGCCCGCTCTGTTCTCCATTGACCAGGCTCAGCTGATGTTTCCTTAGGTAATTTTCTATATTGATCAGCCCAGTCACTTATTTTTAGATCCGGTGGAGGTGCTACCATTCTGACTATTTTTTCGAATAATCTCCTACTTTTTTTTTAGCTAAATTGTCTTTATATAGATCTTCATCATTAACAAATAAGGAAGGATCGTATTCTGATAATTCTTCTAATGCTTCTCTTAGCTCTGTATTCATTAAATCATTTATTTTATTAGTATTTTTAACTCCAGTTATTTGAGGAGCTAATTTAGTTGGAGTTGCAAGAATTCTATTTCTAAAAGTAGTGATCATATCAGTCATTCTAAATTTTATGGCTTCTGCTTCAAAAACCTTATTTTGCTGCTTAGCAAGTTTTATTTCACTGATCCGCTTTTTAATTTCTTCGTGCTCAGCTCGAACTTCATTTAAATCTCTGCTGCCGCTTCCAAACTTAAATTCATAATATTTTTTAGCGCATTCTTTGAGATTATATTTTCCTTCTTCAACTCTATCGATAATTTCTGCATCGACTAACTGGTAAACTCTGCGCTCTGAAATATCTATAAATTCTGCTAGCTCTTCAGCTGAAACTGCAAATTTCATAAGGACCTCCTTTTCACTGAAATTAAAATCACCTTAAGTTCAGTAAAATGCTGTAAATAAATGTTTTTTTAATGGTAAAAATAAAACTGCCACGAACGCTGTCATGACAGTTATTATAAAAGTTTGATATTAGATTTTAAAAAATATAAAAGTTTTCGACTGTATGAAATTGAACTTTTTTCACCGAAATCTAGCCAGTTTTTGGGATTCAGCGTCACCGCAAGGCTCTAGATTCTCAGAGGGACCCGCAGATTCTGGGGGCATGTGGAGCCAGCAGGAGTGCTGAGCTGACACCTTTTTCCTCTGCTATCCAGTAGCTGCGGCTGGTAGTTTGTGCTGCATTCTGGCTGATTCGTAGCTCTATAAACGAGTAATGGCCCGGACATTGAGTCCGAGCCACACATATTATAATAGAGGTAGTATGAAAAAACCCGGCCTAAATAGTGGAATTAGGCCGGTAAAAAACCAAACAGGAAATAAATAAGTAATAATGGAAAAACTCACAATTACTTCATACTATCATTATATTCTTTATATATAGAAAATCCACTCAAAAACAGCTCAAAATCATACCAAAATAACACCAAACTAATGTTTTTTTAAAAATTAACTCAATAATTCTCGACTTTCAACCCAGAACTCCCAAGCAGACATCAGTCCGTGAACTTTTAATTCTGCAAATATTTCTTGTTTTCTATTTCTTATTGTGTTTTCTGAGCAATTAACTCGACTTGCTGTATCTTTTACTGACATATCGTTAAAATAAAAGTACTCGACTATTCTTCTCATTTCAGTAGGTAAATTAATATAAGCGTGATAGATTATATTTCTTGCTTTAACTAAATTCTTATATTTGCTATCATGTTCAGACTTTCTGGCAACAAACTCTTCAACATCAGAATATGTATTATTAGTTTCGCCAGACCCTACCTTACTATAATTAATAGCCTGCAGTGCATATTCAGGAGCATCTTTTATAGCTTCTGTTGCAACTTTTGCTTTTATCCTTCTATAATTATTTAACAACTCTTCTATGATTTCTTTCTCTTTATTAGGCATTGCCGCAGTCACCTCTGTTATTTCTAATTTGATAATCAGTAGCACTGTGTTTTTCTAAGTAATCAGCCTTTGCAACTTCCAATAATTCATCAGCGGTCATTTCTTTGCCACACCTTATACATTTACCTTTTTCTTTTCTATTATCTAAAATGAAAGTCCTTCTGTTGCACCTAGGACATAATACTGGCACTTGAATATGTCTTTTAATACCCTGGTATTCACAAATTAATTTAGATTCATTTAGCATTTCCGCCCAACCCCTCCACCATTTGATAATTAATTACTTCATATTCTTTCTTTTTAAAGTTATAAACTATTTCAAACCCTGCTGCTCTTAAAATATTAATGTATCTACTGACCGTTTTAGAGCTCACCCCCAACCGGCCGGCAATCAAATTTCTATTTAAACCACTCTCATTTACAATCATAAATAATACTTTCATGCATCTTGTAATTATATTATATCGTTTATTGGAAGTGATCATAGATTCCTCCTACCAAAAAGTCACTACTGCCGAATCATGAGAGTAACCATTAATATTTCCCCAAGCAAAAATGATTCTAGAATTATTATCTAATATCCAACAATTTCTATTTGGTTTGCTTGCTATAGAAATATCATGATCTTGTAATACCTTTTTGAGCATTGGTTTTATATGCTTCGCACTGCGTAAAGATGGGAGCCAGATTATAACCTCTTCATTTTCTAATTCTAAGGCTCCGGCAACTAAATGACAATCATAAAAAGTTTTACCTTCTCTAGGACCGTGATTTTCTTTTAAAGCTACATCGTGAAGTCTTTCTAAATCAGTTTTCATTCTTCTCATCCTTTTTTAAAGTTTTATTAACAAAAATCTTAAAATTAATATCCCACCAATTATCTTCATAAAATATTCTTTAACTAAATTTTCTACTACTTTTTCTTCAATCATTCCAGGAATATTCAATACTTGGTTTATAAATTTTACTTTAACAAGTATATATTCAAACATTATAAGAATTAAAAATAATTTATAAATAAAATAAGGAACGTTTTTTATTAGTTCGATAGCGATCACTCCTTTAATCAAAATTTATGTCTTTAAATTCTACACCTTTAGCGATTAATCTGCTGCTAACATAGCCAACACTTTTTGAGCTTAATAATTCTCCGGCATCATTATATTTATCAGCCATTATTTTGATAATTGTTCCTATTTCATGATTTTCAAACCTAAGTTTAATCTTCATTATCTTCACCAGAACTCGTATCAACTCTAAAACTAAACTTTATCCACCGTTTTTCAAAACGATAAGTTTCATATCTTGCTTCTGGGTCACTATGAGCCATGCTCCTTTTGATCACTAATTCTTTTTTGTTGGCTGAACTCATAAAAACATCTTTTATTTTTTTATATTCTTTTTCACTTACAAAAAACATCATGTCTAAATAAGGTCTGTTTTCAGTTTCTTTTTGTATTTCATTTAGAAAGCTATCAATTATATCAACTATATTTTTCATGACTTCACCTCATCAAATTTTTATTTCGATATCATGACCTTGGTTAATTCTTAATGTTATGGAATCATCTAAGAAAAAACCATCTGGTTGGTATTCTAGTTCTGTTATTGCTTTTTCAATAAACATAGTGGCACTTATATTATTGATTCTCAAATATTTATAATTAATTTTTATAGAAGGTTTTGTTAATGATAATAATCTTTTTTCTTCTAAATAAATGTACATCTGGTCTGCATGACCATCCACTATAAAATCAAATCTTATTACTTCAATATTATTAATATCTTTTATATTTTTAATTTTGTTTTTTGTATCATCAAAAAAATCTATCCAGATCATTTTACCCCTCCAGTTCTTCAATAAATTCTATAGCTGCATCTGCTCCCTCTGCTAACTTAACAGCCCAACCGTTCTCTTTAAACCTCTTAAGCCATCTCTTTTGGCTTTCGCTAACCCGGCCACCTTTCAACCTCTTAAGTTCAATAGCAATTCCATTATAGCCGGCAACCGGCTTGAAAATTAATGCATCCGGCACGCCTGATTTAACACCTAAAGTTTTTTGTTTAACATAATACTGAACTTTGTGGTCACCTTCATTAGGTACATGGCACCAATCGCCTTCCATATATTTATAATCAAGATATTGAGCTAGCTTTTTCTGTTCTTCCTCTTCTAAAACATTAACACCGGCACCTTTTCTCTTTTTCTTAATCAAATCTTTTGCTTGTTTTTCGCTTACATTTCTCCAGGCCAACAAAATCAACCTCCGATCACCGGGCCAGCACCTAATCCATTACGGATAGATAATGCCCTCAACATGATATTTTTCTTTAAAAGATTCCCAACCCATACTGTGCGCTTCATTATGATATTTAGCTGATAGAGATATCTTTTTGAGTTTACTGTCATCAAATTTCTGTCTGTTTCTTCCCATCCCGATTGCATCAGTGTGATGAGCATGAATTATAGCTCCAGAGTTATCAATTAAATATTCTTTTCCCGGCAGGCCAGACACTGCACAAATTTTCTGATCAAGACACAGCCGCAGCCATCTATAAAGATTGTCCATTCTCTCTCTGGGGTGTTCTTTCCACTCAACTCCACTTTCATACCCTAACCTTATGCAATACTCAATAAAAAGAGCAGCGGTTTCTCTAGTACAATCCGAAAGGCTAATCTCACCATAACCGGTAACTTCTGAAAATTTATCTTTTATGATTCTGTACATTTCATTAGTCTCATGGCCAGTGCCTTCCGCAATATCTTTTATAGTTGCAAAAGCTTTTCTTCTCTGCCGGCCACTGATCATATTCATTCGCTTAACCTGTTCATCAGCATCAATCAAAAAAGTAGCTTTTATTTCTTCTGAATTTTTAAGGCCCGGGCCACCACTAATAATTTCTTTTTTATAATCTTCAGCAGCAACGATCACAATTTTAATTTTTCCTTTTACCAGCTGCTCAATATTTTTGATTTCTCCTTTTATCTTAACTTTGCTGTCTAAAATAATATCGAGCGGTTTGTCTTCAAAGTTATATAAATCCATTGGTGCATCTTTGGGGCCGACCAGTAATGTTAACCTGGCCGACCTTTTGTTAGTTCTCCATTTGCTTAAGCTGCATTTAAAATCCAATTACCTCACCTCAAATTAGTCTAAATACTCTGCTGAAAAATAATACGTCAACTGTTGTTTCATATATATCCGCAAGTATCTTAGCTTTATCGACTCCCGGGACAGTGTCTCCATCTTCCCACTTGCTATAGGTAGTTATTGTTACACCGCATTTTTTTGCTAAAAATGTTTTAGTATTTCCGCTCTTTTCTCTGGCCCGGGCCAGATTTTTGTGATTGATTGGCACTACCCACTCACCACCTTAAGTTCTGGTTTTTCATTAAAAGGCAGTTCCATCTGTTGCAGCTGCTTCTTCATGATCTGCAAATCAGAAGCCCAGAAGCCATGTCTTTTAAGTTCTTTGTTAAATCCTTCAAAGTCATGAGAAAGTATTGTTGGTTGGTCATTTTCATCAATAAAGCAATGCATCAGTTCATGATCTATTAAAGCTACCTGATGTTTGTGCTCCATTGAATAAAATGCCGGCTCAGCTATCTCGATGACAAATGTTGCTCCAGTAATAGCTTGATACTTAGATTGTACTTTTGACGCTTTACCATAAACCTCTTTTCCTTTTGATTTCATCGCTTTGTCTCTAAATAAGTAAATAATCTTAAAACCCTGTAGGTAATTATGATATTTTTCTATTAACTTATTAGCAATATTTTCTACCTCAGGGGCTTGAGTATATTGTGCCATTTTAATTTCCTCCTATTTTCATTTTTTAATAAATACCCGGGCCAGCTTATAATTAATAATACGGAACTTCATCAGAGTGCCCGCAAGATAAACAGTTGTAATTTTCTCCACTATCAACTATTTCCATATCATCAGTTCCACAATTTGAACATTGCCACCAGGCTATCCCTAAATCTACAATTTCTTGAGTACTTAACATTCCTTCTGTATTTGTTTTAACTATATATTCTTTTTTATCTCTATAATCATATCTTTTAACTAAATTTCCTCTAATATCTACAAATGGATTTTCAAGCATATCAAAAACTGGGCTTAACAATGCTATTTCTTTCGCTTCTTTAAAGGATTTGTGTGCCACATATTTCCCTGCTCCTTCTTCATTGTAAAAGAAATATACTTTATTCATTATTCACCTCCTAATTGCCCGGGCCATCGCTCTTGAACTTCCCCCGGCCGGTCTTGATCTAGGGTTTTATTCTTTTGAACAATTTATATTTATATTTATGCCAGGGCACTCCCAGTGCGCCCATTAAAACTTTCTTCATATCCAAACCATGATCAACTTCAAATTTATTTACCATTTTTTTAAAATCATTCTCTATCTCAATTCTACCGAGATGTATATCTCTATTTTGATATCTTTTTAATTCATCAAAATAATTGAATTTAAAATAGAATTCAACCATGAAATTATATAACTTTTTATGTGATAATTTAAGTAATTCATTTGAACGATTAGTATCTAATATTATCTGACCTAAAATTTCTAAATCCACTACTCTTAGATCAATTCCAGTTTTATCTACAAAGATAGCTGCATTTAATTTATATGATTTAGATATCAGCATTTCTATAAAATGATAATAGTTCATTTCTTGATCTTTGTAAGTTATCTTTTCGTCCTTTAGTGCTGGCCCGGTCAATTCTTTCACCTCCTCGTGTATATATAAATACTCAACAGGTACTTTAAAAGTGTCCATTATTTGCTTTCTAACTGATTTCATTCTTTCCACTCCCACATCTCAACAATACCATGCTTAATTGTTTTAGCTGTCCGAATGAGCTTTTTAATTTCTTCCATGGGATCAACTTCATTTCTAAAAAGCAAAGCTGTTTCAACCTTAGCCCCTTGATCTACCATTCTGGGAGCTCCGGCAATTAATCTTGCTATAACCTTGCCATATTTCTGGTCTTTCAACTTAGTAGTTACCTGGCAGATTATTTTCTCTTCATTATCTAAAATCTTAAACTGAATCTCATTTCTTTTCTGCACCTCTCTGACTGACCACGGCGCTTTTACATAATCCTTATACAAAGTTATTTGATCATCATCTATAGGTGAAACTACACATTCTGGCTCGTCCTCAGGTCCGACAATTCTATTTATTTTAATTTCTGGCCCGGTCATTGATTTTCACTTTCTGCTTCTATTTTGTCTTTGAGTTCTCTATAAGTATCGGATAAACCATAAAATCCATGTTCTCGGACTTCTTCAATCCATTTTTCAAGGTTACAAACATCTGTTATTTTCACCCCTCCACTTATCAAGCTTTTATGGTCAAGATTAGAATCATAAGCGTTATCAATATAGCGAAGTTTATTTTCTATATCATCGTTTGGCACAATAATAACTTCTCTGTTGCCTGGTGTAACTATTGTTAATGCTAGATGCTGCCCTTCGCTCTTAATTTCTTTTGCTTTATTTAATAAGTCTCTTTTATTAATTCTTTTACTCATCTTTATTCCTCCTTAAATTGATATAAGTAAAATAAACGCAATAATCAATGTGAATTTGGCTAAATATATTTTTCCTTCTTCGGTTTTCGCTATTCTGTATGCTGCTATATTCATTATGATTAAAAATATTAACTGTTTTAAAAAGTCCGGCATCTAATAACACCCCTTTCTATACTCTACTCTTTAAAAGTTAAGATAAATGTTCCCGAAACCACTAACCATTTAGCCGCAAACAATCTACCTTCCTGAGTCTCCCATAATATTGAATAGCCCAGGAATATTGCTAAAGTGACAATTAAAACTGATAATTTATATTTCATTCTGATTTACCTCCTGGCCCGGGCCACCGATAAAGAGCGGTTTAATTTCAGTTTCTTTATTTATCAGGCTGCCAATTACACCATCTGAATTTTGATATTTGCCATCGTAAGGTTCCAGTACTGTGCCGGCCACTTTAAAAAAGACTATCTGAGCGATTAATTCCCCGGCCTTGAGTTTTCTTTTGTTTGAAGAATTGTTAATAATCTCTAAAGTGATGTTGCCCTGAAACCCCGGATCTATCCATGCAGCTGTCTGATGAACTTCTATTGCTTTTCTACCGATGGTAGACTTGCCGGTAACAAATGCTGCTAAATTGTCTGGCAATGAAATGTACTCCTTTGTGCTACCTAAAACAAATTCCTGTGGATTGAGTGGCCGGTCATTGATTGATGTCGGTATATATTCAACCTCTTCATTCATTCCTATAGGTCTTGAATAATTTCTTTCCAGTAAAATCTTGTCTGCTAACCTTAGATCATATGATGCCGGCTCCACCTGGTCTGGATTAAAATCACTTATTATATTGTGTTCTGTCTGAGCTCTCATAATTTCTTGATCTGATAAAATCATTTTCCCACTCCTGTCTATTAAAATAATGCCAGTTGGCCAAACTCTGCCGGCTCCTCTTTAATCTCTTTTTTAACTTCTTTTTCTTCTGCCGGTTTATGAGTATAATGCTTTAGATGCTTCCAGAGTATGTCCTCAATTTCTTTTTTATAATCTTTTTCTATCCATCCAATTATCTGGCCAGACTCATAAAGAGTAATGTGATTTTCATTGATTTCTGGTCTTTCTTCAATATCGAAAAACCTATTTTCTAATCCTCTAATATGATTAAGCCAGATTCCGGTCCTTTTAGCTGATATCCAGCCGGCAATCATTGCACTATTTTTATTATCCTCTGATTTTTTAAAAGTAATCTTCCCACTATTTCTTTTTAATTTTAAATTTCCCATTTGGCTCACTCCTAAAGTAAATCTTTTGAAGTGTATCTGCTGCTTGTTCTGTACTTATTTCTGAATATATCAAACCGATATACTTTCTTTGGAACTGGAACTTTTGAGATTTGAAGATAACCCTCTTTGATTAATTCGTCTATTGCTGTGTTTATCGCTTTTTCTTTAAATCCCATGTTTATAGTTAAAACTTTTAGCTTTAATGTATTAGTTCTTCCGACTAAATCCCATAAGTAAGCCATCAAACCGTAAGCCGGCAAAGATAAATTATTGTTTAGATACCAAGGATTATATTTTCCCTCATCAGTGTATCTTTTTCTCACTTGAATAAATGGTTGATCATCATCTTTCATTATTTTTTCAATTTCTTTGTTGATGTTCATTTTCCACCTCCATTAAGTCCGGTCAACTTCTCAATGATTTCAATTCCGTTCTCTGGTTTTATGTGATCCTCGCATCCTTTGCAGCTAACTTCAATAAATCTTTTGTTTTTCTTCCTGCACCATTCCACTGCAGCTGTACCCAAATCATTATGGTAATACCAAGCGCATGGCCGGTCGGTTATTGAGCTATGATAGTGACAAAACCGGCCATTCCTGATCTGTTCCCCGCAGCCTTCAATATCGCAAATATAGTAATCATTCATTTTGCACCATGTCCGGCAGTACTTTATAAGGGCAACTGCTATGCTCTGGATCATCATGTATTACTGGAATGTCATATTTTAATAAACGCTTTCTTAATTTGCATTTATCAATCTCATCTTTTGATTTAATGCATTCGAGACAATGAACTTTTACAGTTTTGTCAATGATGTCATAAAGATCATCAGTCTCTACTGCAGTGACATCGTCCTCTTTCCTCATCTTTCTCTTTTTCTTTTTGGCCACCCTGGTATAATCTAAAGAAAGTTTTGTATCACGCACCTTTTTAATAATATTTTCTTTCTGCTCTTTGGCTGCATCCTCCATTAGCATGTCTTTTACTTTGCCGGTGTAGGTCCGGGCCATCTTGATAGAGCGTATAAACTTAGGTGACTTTTCAACTGAATCAATTTCTTTATACTTGTCGATTTTGTCATTTAAATATAATTGAAAGTGACTTAATACTTCTGCTATTTTCTGATCTTCTCTGCTTATATATCCCATCTTATCTCCTCTCTATTTTTTGACTAATTAACTTTGCGCCTAAAAGGGAACATCGAAGTCGTCGGGGTCAAAATTTCCGTTACCGCCTTGATTCTGGTTATAGTTTTGTGGCCGGTTTTGAGGTTGTTGCTGACTCTGGCTGTTTTGATTATTCTGTGGCTGCTGTTTTCTATTTCCCTGGTTATTATTTTTAGAATTCTGCTGCCGGTTATTATTATTTTGTGAATTATTTCTCTGGTTGTTATTGTTTGCGAAATCTAGAAAGCGGACATTGTCTGCATTGACCTCAGGGTTTATATAAGTTCTATTGTTATTTTCGCTTTTTCTAATATGCAGCTGGCCATCCACTCCCACAAGTCTACCTTTTCCAAGATGACGGGCGCAGTTTTCAGCCAAACCCCTCCAGGTGACAATACTGATAAAATCAACATCACGATCACCATTTCGATTGGTATAATTTCTTTCTACGGCCAGTGTGAAGTTACAAACCGGTGTTCCGTTACTGGTGTATCTAAGTTCTGGATCTCGTGTCAACCGGCCGATAAGTACTATTCTGTTGAGCATGTTAATACACCTCTATCTCTTAATTTATTTAATCTATATTTTACTTTGTTTTTACGCCAACCTAGAACGTCTGCTATTTCATCTATATTTACTTTTCTATACCCTTTACTAGCCCAGGTTATTAGCAAATCAAAAAGTTCTTGATCGGTATCATTAAGCCATCCACTGTTTAAATGCCTAACCATTGTTTTTATATCCACAACTTTAGTTCTCATTTTCATCCTCAGCCTCCTCCCAATAGCCGCCTGTTTTTTCGCTTAACCAGTCAATGTACAATTCTTCTATTTCTTCAGAAGTTGTACCATCAGGGAGGTCTAATATTTCCTCTTTTTCTTTTGCACTTGCACTATATCCAAATTTAATTTCCTTCATTATTCACTCTCCTTTACATTTATATAGTCACAATTTCCATACTGCTTATATTTTAATTCTTCAAAAAGTTCTCTATCAATAATTACATGATCATCATCTAACCCTAATTTCTTTTCCATCATAGGGTGATTATGAATTCGATTTTTAAATTTAGGCATCATTCATCAGCTCCTTTTTCTTCTAAAGTGACACGTATTAAGACTCTGTTTTTTTGTTCGGTATAAGATAAAATATTAAAGTCTGTTATATTAAACTTTTTATCAGCATCTTTACCTTCTTTTTCCCTGACTCCTTCCCAAATGTTTATAGTTTCTGGTCCTAATTCTGGATCATCGTATATTTTGCATTGAACTATAGTATTTTTAATCATAATTACCCAACCTCTACTTCGATATATTTTTTAGAAAAATCTTCTGTGCTTAAATTAAATGTAGGGCAATACCTTTTAATCTTTGAACATTTATTATGATTAGGACAATTCCAGCAATTTAAATGTTTTGGTTTTTGTTGATCAATCAATTGACCTTTTATTTCATCTAAAATATAATTTGCCAAATTTAGAACCTCCCTCTAATTTTTTCAACTACTCCCTGGATAATAAATATTAAACTTAATACAGGAGAAGTAATTACTGCAAAGACAAATAATAATATATCAAACCAAAGCATTTTCCAATCTATATAAACTGAACTAAAAACATCTCCCAGGGTCATAGTGATCAATGCACCCAACACCAAATATGTTACTATAACAGTTAAAAGCATCTAATTCCCTTTCTTTTTTATGCAATTATCGCAGACTCCAAATTCTGGTTGATCAGTATCTGTAACAATTACTTTTCCGCATTTTAAGCAAGTCATTATTTTTCACCTTCCGCGTCTCTGATTGCTCCCTCTAAATACTCGACTGTATCCATTATCCCGCAGGCATCCGGATTAGCTTCTAAATTTAAGAGTAAATCCTTTGACATTTTTACCACTTTCAAGAGTTTGTTGTTAATTCTGTGCAATTCATCCAACCTTTCAAATGAACCTTCTCTGGTTTCATAATCATTAACTGATACCGAGATGGTTTCTCTCAAACTATCCAACAGCAGCCAGTATCTTTCTTCAGGTGTTATTGATCTGGCTTCACAGTACTTAACTTTAATTTTGAAAGTTGTACCATCTTCAGTATTTAGCAGTTTATCTATTTTTTCTTTCACTGCTGCACATTCTTTACATTTTTCATTCATCCCAAATTCAACTTTTATATTTTTGGGCCGGTTACCTTCAATTAATTTTCTTTCTAGATTTACATTCTTTTTGCATGTATGCTCAGTTGAGTTAAATTCCATTCCGCAATCAGTTCTATATCTCATCATGTTTTTTCACCTCTTTATTATTTTCTAATTCTTTTCTGGCTGAATAAGGCAAATAATATGGTCTAGAATAAGGTTCCACCCAGCTAAAAGGACTTCTAATACCATAATAATTTATATCTTGTCCGCCAGACACAAATCCTTCTTTTCCCAAGCCCGGAAATATCGGCTCATTTTCATACTCAATCTTTTTGAACTCTTCCTCAGGTGAGTCGCAGGCTCTAGCATATTTATCATTTGCGTTTTTTCTTAATTGTTCTTCAAACATTTTTAAATAAAGCTCTTTTGAAGTTTTTTCAAGGACTAATTTACCGTTTAATTTATTGATCATTTCCTGCTGCTCATAATTTTCTTTATGCAATTTTATAGCTGTAACTATTGTTCCGAAAACTACTCCACCAATTGCAAATAATATATTTCCTAAATTCATCTATTCCTCCCTATTTTCTTGCTCTGGCCATTGTTATTAAGCACCAAATAAATATAAACCAGAACAAATATGTGCTATCCATTTAGATCCACTTCTATTTCTTGAATAATCCGGGCCAGCTCCTCTGAGTTCTCTTTAATTAAATAATTAATCATTATGTTCTGATTATCAGAGTTATCTTCTTTCTGCTCCTGGAGCTTAACCTCTGTTTTGATAGTCTCAAATAACTTTAATAAGTTAGGTATTTTTGATATTGCCAGGGCGAGCCGTTTCTTCTTTGGATAATCTTCATCATTAGCAACAAAATTTGCTATCATCTTATTAGAATTCTTATCTTTCACTTCTAAAATTGTAAACATTGAATTTTCATACTCTATAAACTCCCAGGGTCCTTTAAGTTGATCTTTCACTTATTTACCTCCTTCGCCTGCTGAGATTATTTTTTCTAACTCAATAATCTTCTCAATGCCAGTTTTAGTAATCACTTTATCTATTAATAAATAATCGCTATCTATTAAATGCGGTGAAACTCTAACTATTTCTAAGTCAAAAAGCTCTACTTTATCTCTTGGGCCATCTTCATAATATTTTATATGTCCGTCTTCGGCGGATATGAACCGGCCATAATTCATAAATATTTCTGTACCTTTAAAGTTAAACCAAATATCTAACGGCATTATTATTGTTTTAGCTTCTGGATTCTGTTCTATGTCATTAAGCAGCTCGTAAAATATTGTTAAATCCATTTTCATACCACCTTTTAACTATTCTTCTTTTTCTCTAACCTCTTCATCTGCTTTCTCAATTATTTCTTCTATCTTTGCCGGAGACAGCTGGCTGTATTCTTTCTTTATCTTGTCTTCGATTGGTTTTAAATAATCTATTTCCATGATATCCCCCTGCCTATTTTATTAATCCATTCAACATTTGTAACAACTAAAATTGGTATTTCTGGTTTACCTTTTATAGCCCGTTCTTTATTTATTAATTCTAATAAAACACTTTCCATTTTATCTCTTCTGGCCACTGTCATTCTTTTTCTAGTTATTAACCTTTTCCAACCTTTGATTCCTCCGCCGGTCTGATAATAGACTCTGTAAATATATCTGTTTTGCTTTTTCTTTTTCATTCTAACCTCCTTAAAATCCATTAAACTCTGCCATATTTTCTACTTCTTTCTTAGTCATATTCTTAAAAGTAACTGTGACTTCAATTTCGGAATTATAAATTTCTTCATCAATTGCCCCCATCCCGTTTAAGCATTCATCCACTACCTCTTCTTTCATCATTTCAATATCAACACTCTTAAATTGGCTGGGTAGTAATGTATAACTACCTATCCCTTTATAATCAACCTCGGCTACTAAAATTTTATCTTCCATCCTTAAACCTCCTCAAAAAGTCTCATTTGTCCACCCTCATGCAGCTTATATTTTTTATCTATTTTCTTGCATCTTTTCTCTGGTGAAAGAATTTTATAATTCAAATTACCTTTAACTGCTATTCTTAGCCAGGACTCTCCAGATACCTTATTAATGTCTTTCCCCAGCACTACTCCCTCGATTGTCTTATCTCCAGTTCCGAAAGTATACTTTCTTTGAACTGTATCACCTACTTCAATTTTCTTACTCACCCTGATCACCCTAACAACTTATTTAATATCTCATCAAAAGTTACTTTTGGTTTTCTGACTTTAATAATATGAGTGGTCCTGTGTTTCTTTTTTATTTTTTCGACTGCAGCTGACTGGTTCCTTGCTTTAATAACCTCTTTTCTAGCCCGGCCGTCTTTCTTGAAAATAACCTCATGACTTTTCATTATCTCCACCCCTGGCTTTGTTATATCTGTAGCAGATTCCCTGCCGGGACATCCTAAAAACTTTTGCTATCTGATTAAAATTAAGTCCGGCATCATAAAGTTTTACCATGTCTTCGGTTTTTCTTTTAGCAGCCAGTCTTCTGAACTTGTTATAAGCATTATCTGCACTAATATTATAAACTTCACCAATTTCTTTATAGGTCATATCTTCAGTAAACTTTAAAATGATCATGTCTAAAATATCATTATCTCCATTGAACTTAGTCACTGGCTCTTCTCCTGTTTCTACTACCTGCAAAGCTCCTTCCGGTGTATATCCTTCGATTATGGCCAGAGCTAACGCAGCATAACCTATTTCTTTTACGTTTGTATTAACAACTGGCACTTTAACCAACTCCTTAAGCTGAGACCTCAGCGTCTTTATCAGTAATATTCAGTCTGATTTCTTTATAATTTTCACTTAATTCAATTTCAACATTTTCATAATTTGCAGTACTTAATGCAGTTTCGATAAATGGTCCGGCAATTTTAATTCTTTTCCCTTTGTTGTCATTCTTAAAGTCTCTGAGCAGTCCGGCCATATCGTTTTTAGTGTCTGCATCAACATTTCCATTTACTATAATTGGTTTCATTCTTCTTCACCCTCCCAGGCTAATCTAATAGTATATTCTGCATCATCTTCAACCGGTAAACCTAATCTTTCTCTAAGTCTCCTGGCAAGAAAATCTTTTAGATCATGATCTTCAGAATATTTTTTGAATCTACTAATTGCATCCCGGGCCATCATTTCTCTGACATCACCTGTTAACTCCTGATTTCTATAGGCCATTCCAATTATATTAAGTCCGACTTTTTGAATCACTTCCTGAGTCAATGCCACAAGTATGTTCTCGAATTTTCTCTTATGCCCCTGAGGTATCTTTACATCAAGAGCTTTTTCATCTACAAAAAATAAGTTAATTGCTATCTGGCCAGACGGTTTGGAAAAGGCCGGATAAATAAATGTTGCTTCTGTTAATTTTTCTAATTCTTGATTAGCATTTTTCCAGTTAGGGAAAACTTCATTATTCATTATTATCACTTATCCTCTCTGCAAGTTGTTTTACTTCTGGTCTTTCAATTCTCTCAATATCTTTTCTAATTCCTCCAGGTAGCAGCATTCTTTCTTTTTCATGTTCTGAAATCTGTTCATAAGTCTTAATAAATCTGTTCATAATGAAACTGTCATCAGCATTATTATTAATCAAACTGAACCCAGTTATTTCTGCAGCCTTTAGAACTGGTTCCGGGAGTGCTTCTTTCACTTCTTTAGGATTATATACCCAACTATGCTTGCTGATTGCATTTAAAACCATGTTCCAGGCTTCTGGCCCGCTTATTTTCATTACTGGTTCATCTCTGGTCATTGCTTTTTGAATTCCTCTAATTAAATCACCTGGTGTTGGTGGCCATTCTTTTTCAATCATAAGTTTTTTTAATACTACTGAAGCTGGTTTGTAATCATAATCTCCTAAATAGTCATGCCAGACCTCAATCAATAATTCATTCTCGCTATCATCTTCAACCGGAAAGTTAAATTTATGATTATAATATCTATCTAAAGCGCTAAGTAACTGAACTACTTCTGATTTTTCCAATCTATTCACCCCCAGAATTATTCTTTTCCTCATTTTTATATTTTAAAAACAACTCTTTTCTCTTATTCCCTTTTTGTTTTGAATTTTTAGATGCTTTCCATTCTCCATTATTAATATCGCTTTTCATTTGATTTTCTAATTTGATTATTTGTTCTCTAAAAGTACCGGCTGATAAAATATTAGTGTTCCAGAAGTGATGATCCTGGCACCATTCCATAATCATTCCGATCTCTTTCCAATCATAACCGGCATCATTTCTACCTACCGGACCCAGTCTATTTAACTTATCTAACTCGTAAGCCCATTTTTCCATTGACTTTGGATCTGGTTGAGGAACCTGGGCCTTTTCATTATTTTCTAAAATTCTTTTTCTTAAATGCATTGCTGCTTTATAAGGTCTAGAATCTTCTCCATATTTAGGGTTATCTTCTTCAGTTTTAGAAGGAGGGTTCGGGCTTTCAGAGTCCGAACGTTTTTCTTTCTCCTTTCTTTCCCCTTCTTTCCCCTTCTTACTGTATTGTTCCGCGTCCGTTCCAGCGCCGTTCCAACCCTGTTCCAAGTCTGTTCCAAGCTGGTCGCATTTTTCTTGATAATCCTGATACTGACAGTAATTAACGACTGTAAAGAGTGTTCCAAGCTTAGTTTGTTCAATTTCTATTCTTTCTTGTTCTACCAATCTATCCACCGAACGTTTGATTACTGAAAGACTATAATGCTTAAGAGCATTGTTCTCAAAATACTCAAGATCATCTCTTATTTTTCTATAGGACCTGAGGAACTGCCCGCGTTTAATAATGATTCCATAAGCCTTATATTTGGTGTTTGGTTCTTCTTTATAGCGGGCCTGTCCAATTAGGTATATGAACAATCGCAAATCAACTGGCTGCATCCATATGCTGCTTTCAAATATATCTCGATAGAGTTTGAAGTATCCAGCCACGCTTTATCACCACCAAATTTTTATGCTTCATTTTCTTCTGCTCTGTAAATTTCTGTAGTATCATAATGGGTTAATTTTGTTTTACCTATAGTTTTTTGATAAGAGTGATAATATTTACCTTCCCAGTCCTTGATCTGGCCAGCTCCTTTATTTGATAAAATAATCAGAGGACCTTTCTTGCTTCTGTCATAGTTCAGCTCTAAGAAATCTAAATCTTTATGAATTGAAGGGATCAGTATTCCAATTAACCAAAGTTTAAATTTTAAAAATAATTTCATTATCTCCACCTCTCTAAGTTTTGCCTATGGAAATCAGTGCAACTATTTGTTATAATGTATTTAGAGTGCTTTTTCTTTTGAATCTCAGCTGTGCCATCAGCTGGGATTTCTTTAGTCTTTCGCCAGATAGCCCAAAATTTTCTGATTCGCTTAAAAAATATAATTATCCGGGCCAGCAGCAGTATAAACAATTCTTTAAATGTGTCTATTATATCTTTGATCATTGGTGGAAATAATACGAACAGAAGGAAGGCCCAAAGAAAACCCATTATAACAAGTTGCCATTCTCTAATAGTTCCCATCTTAACCTTCACCTCTCATTATTCTCTTAGCTTCTTTTTCATCTTCTTTATTTAGTTTCTCCAAGAGTAATTCAATTTTCTTAATTTCTTTTTTTACATATTCATCTTTATATTTTATCGATTTCAGGTTGGCCAACCTCATCTGCAAAGCACTTTTGATAGTCATTTCCTCAGATAAACTGATATCTATCTTCATTTTTGCACCTCCATAGGTCCAGATTTAGTCAATTTAAAGGTTTTGTCCGCTTCAATGAATAAAACATCATCTTCAGTACTGGTTGCGCTTTCTACCTCATTTATAGGACAAATGAGTTTTGTTTCTTTTCCCGTCGAACACATTACTAATTCATCTACTGGATCAACATAATAAATAACCTCAGCTTTATCATTGAAATCTACAAATAAATCAAGTAACAAACTGGCTGTTTTTTCTTTTTTAGTTAATTTCATTTAGTTCATCCTCTCCAGAGTTTCTATTTTTTAATTTATTTTCCAGGTGTTCTTTAACTTCTGAGATTTGATTTTCTAAAGTTTCAATAATTGATAATACTAATTGGTCAGCAACTTCATCTACAAAATCTCTTTTCGCATACCTCAGGCCGTTCTTCATTCCTAATTTCTGTTGAGCTCTAAAAACTATTTCTTTATCCTCTTCACTTTCTGAAACTTTTAAAGCGATGATGAGCATTTCTAAGGCCCCTTTTAATTTAAAGATGATTTTTTTAATTTGAATCACCTCCAGAATAAAGCCAGGTAAAAAAGACATCTCTATTAATTCTCCAACCTAAACCAGGTATTTTCTTTCCTCCGGGTACCTGGCCTTTATTAAGCATTTTATATATCTGGCCATCATCGCTAATTTCTAACACTTCCTTAACTTCATCTACTTTCATTAATAACGGGTATTTTTTAACTTCTTCACTAACCCTTTTCTCTATGATCTCTTTAGCTTGAATTTCTGGCTTCAATTCAAACACCTCCTCTTAGACTGAATACTTGATAGAAAGTTTTTCTATAACTGATTTGTATATTTCTTTCAACCTGGGATCTTCACCAATAACATCTAATTTATTTGCATCGTTAATTCTTGTTTCAGTCGCTCCAGCTTCTCTTAGCCTGTTTTTTAGGTTTGATAATCTAACATCTAAACGGCAGCGCGCTCTGTTTTCTAATATAGTGTAGCTCATTCTTCTAGCTTCTCTATATCTTTCTCCCATTTGGTAGCCTATAGTGTTAAGTTGTTTATTAGCCCAGTCACGCCAATCTTGATCCGTGTGAATAAGCGAATTTTTCATTGACTTAATTTGCTTTTCCTGATGATCAACCTTTTGTTTCAATTCCTTAACTGATTCAGCCTGCATAATAATAAGATCCTCAACTGATCTAGGTTTAGCAGCATACTGTCCAGTCTTTCTGATTTCAGGAATTACATCGTGAGTTATCCAGCGCTTAAATTTTTTCGCTTCTGGTTTTCTACTTTTCAAAACCAAAGAATACATTCCTGGTTCATTTACTGCTGACATTTCTTGTCTTCCTCCAGGGGTGTCGACTATTAGCGACCCCCTTTCATCATCATCTAATCTATAAACTGCATCTCTATAATGAGAAATATCTAATGCATTACATAAATCTTTAGCAACAAACCAAATTTGATCATTTTCTTTTCTAACTCTTATTTCTCCAAACTGATAATTTTCAAAAATCTTAATATCATTCATTTTATATCATCCTTACGTTACGTAATTATAAATTAAAAAAATATTTAGGAATTTCTCTAGGATCAATATCAAGAATTTCGACTATTAATTGAACTTCATCAATAGTAAAAGTAGATTTACCGTTCAATTTATCACTAAGAGTATTTGCGCCCATCCCTATTTCAACAGCTAACTCGGCGTAAGTATAGCCTTCTTCTTTGATCTTTCTTTTGAGTTCCCACATTTTTGTGTAGTCAGCCAAAAGTTCCACCTCCTTTTATTGCGTTTCGTAATTCTTAATTAAAATACTAACATAACTAAAAAAACTTGTCAATACTTTTCGCAATATTTTCTGATAAATATTAATTTATTCTTGCAAAATGCAATATAAAGTATTATAATATAATTACATTATTAGTAATTGGAGGTGCAAAAATGAAAGAAGATAAATTAAAAAGTGAAGTTTTTGCTAAAAGGTTAAGTCAATTGATTGAAGAAAAAGGTATTAATTTAGATGTTATAGCTGAGATTACAGACTTATCTGCAGCAACTATTTCAAGATATAAAAATAATAAAATGGTACCTAAGATACCTACAGTGAAAGTAATAGCTGATTATTTTAATGTGAATCCAGTTTGGTTACTAGGATATGATGAACCAAAACATAAAAAAGTTGATGGGTATCAGGGATTTGAGGAAATACCAGTGCTTGGTTCAATTGCAGCTGGACAACCTATATTAGCCCAGGAGAACATAAAAGGTTATGAAAAAGTTCCTTCTGAAAAGGTTAGGGATGGGCAATATTTTTACTTAGAAGTCTCTGGAGATAGTATGATAGGCGCCGGTATTTATGAAGGTGATTTGGTTTTAGTAAGAAAGCAATGTGATGTTAACCATAAAGATATTGCTGTAGTAATGGTTAATGCTCACGATGCTACCTTAAAAAGAGTTTTTAAACAAAATGGTAGTGTGATTTTGCAACCTGAGAATAAAAAGTATGATCCAATCATGATTAAAAGTAAAGATGCAAGAATTGTAGGTAAAGTTGTTGGATTAACTAGATCATTTTAAAAAAAGGAGGAGTTAAAATTGAAAGAAAATAACAAAGGGTTTGATTCAAAGAAATTGTTACTTATTTTAGCGGCTGTCTTTATTCCTGTTATTGGACCAATATTAGTTTTAAGGTCAGACAAGTTTTCAAAAGTGGGTAAAACAATATCTGGTGCCTGGTTAGGTATATTTTTAATAGGTCTTGTTTTTGGAGGTGCCGAAGAGGAAAATGGCAATTCCGCAAATACTGCTGTAGAAACAAAAAAAGTGGAAGAAACTAAGAATAAGGTTAATAGAGAGTTTAGGGCTGACTTATTTGCGAATGTTAAAGATAATAAAGTTATTCTAAAAATTAAGTCTAATGTGCCGGACGGTGGAATATTTGAGTTGAGTTTATTAGATAGTGATTATAATATGAAAAGCGATACCACTGTTATTAAAGATGGAGTAGCGAAAAAGACATTTATTATGCCTGAGGATGCTCCTGTCGGGACATATTTAGGAATGGCATCTTTTAGTTTTAATTCCGAAGATTATAATCAGCCGGAAAATATAATTAATACATACGGCAAAGATGGATCTAAAATGTTAGGCGATCAAAAAGCTCAAAAAACTGACGGAAAATCTTATTTTGGTCAAATAAATGATATAGATTTTTATTATCCGACTGAAAGTGCAGTAAAACAAAAACAAAATCATACTTTTGAAAATGCTGTTAATGAATTAATAGACAAAAGTAATGGAGTAATTGTTGATGTCAGCCCCAGGCACGGTGATGGCAGCTGGAAGTTTGTAAATGTTTTTATAAGTGATGATTGGTATTATTCACCCGAACATGAAAAAGAAAGATTAGCTGAACAATTAGGATCTACTATACAAAATATAATTTGGAATACAGGAAAAGTTGATGAAACTGAAAGCGTAATGGTTTATTTAGTTGATACTTACAGCAAAGATCTAGCTACTCCAAAAATATTGGGAGGTTATAAAATCAAAAGGTAGCAATCAAGAAAGGTGGTAAACAAAATGCCTCACATTCAAAAAACTGATAATGGTAAATACAGGGCTTTTGTTGAAATTGACAGTGGTGAAAAAAGAAAAAGAAGAACTAAAATATTTGATAAGAAAAAAGAAGCTCAAGAGTGGATAGTTGAAATTAAATCTTCTCAACAAACTGGAACTTATGTAGATCCAGTAAAAGTAACTATGTCGGATTATTTGGATAGGTGGTTAGAAAACCATAAGCGACCCAACATTCAAGAATCTACTTACAAAGGATATAAAGGAATATTAGAGAGTTATCTTATTCCTCATTTCGGCAATATTGAAGTTCAAAAACTTGAATCTTATCATTTAGAAGTTTATTTTCAAAATATGAGAGATCACGGTAGAAAAAAAGGTGAAGGAGGTCTTTCAGAAAATACCCTTCACAAGCACTTTGTTTTTTTAAATGCTGCATTAAAAAAGGCAATCAAGTTGGGCTTAAAAAAATACAATCCATTAGATGCAATAGATCCCCCGCGGCCAGAGAAAAAAGAAGCTCCAGTAATGAATAAAAAGGAATATCAAAAACTACTAACAGCAGCAAAAGATGATCTGTTAATGTTTACTTTTATATTTACAGCATTAATGACAGGAATGAGAAGATCCGAGCTTTTAGGTTTAGAGTGGACAGAGGTAGATTTGGATAAGCAAATCATTGACATAAAAAAATCAATGGTTAATGTCAGAGGTGGCTATATACACAAAGAAAAAATGAAAAATAAATCTAGTCGGAGACAAATTAAAATATCTCCAACTCTTGTTGGGGTCTTAAAAAAATATAGATTAGGAAGAAAGGAAGCCAGATTAAAACATGGTATCAGAAAAAGTGATTATGAAAAAGATTTTGTTTTTTGCCGACTGGATAAAACACCTTTTCGTCCTGATTATTATAATGATCATTTTAATGAAATATTAGAGAAAGCTGAACTTCCTAAAAAATATTCTATCCATACTTTAAGACATACTTTCGCAACAATTAACGTTAATGATGATGTAAAAAGAGAAACCGTGATGGAAATGCTTGGCCATTCTACAATAAAAACCACTATTGATTTATATTATCACGGAGATTTAGATCAACAAAATGATGCAATTAATGCTTTGGAAAAAGCAATAAATTTTGAATGAAGACGTTCCATTTGTGTTCCCAAATTTCTTAAAAACAATGCAAATTGGAACAAATACAAACAAATATAAAATTTAAAAAAAGGGCTTAAGGGCTGTTATATCAAAACTGGTGCAAATCAATTCAATTCTAAACATATAAACAAGACGGATTCAAAATCCGTTGGGGGCAACTCCGTGTGGGTTCGAGTCCCACCTTCGGCACCATTGTTATATCAACTATGATGACCGTTCTTAATAAGGGCGGTCATTTTTATTTTCTATAAAATTGT